>VFQM010000809.1_pt1 | contig 31524 bp, 28 predicted proteins | sample 3512391 | NCBI WGS metagenome assembly VFQM01 (sample SAMN10412369, study PRJNA504923) | tailings metagenome | isolation source: Replicate 1 from Balatoc abandoned mine | place: Philippines
TCTCATGTGTCTCCAACAGACAGGTTTCAACGTCCATGGCTGAACGAATCCCCACTTCCCAAGGCGTGATCGCCGCGGCCGAAGCGGTTGCCGCGATCCTGCCGCCCACCCCGCTGCTGCCGTTCGAGATCGGCGGCGTGCAGGCATGGGTGAAGGCCGAGGTGCTGCAACCCATCGGCGCGTTCAAGATCAGGGGCGCGTGGTGGCGGCTGGTGAGCATGACCCCCGAAGAACGCGCCGGCGGCGTGGTGGCGGTCTCCTCGGGCAATCACGCGCAGGGCGTGGCCTGGGCGGCGCGGCGGCTGGGCATCAGAGCGACCATCGTCATGCCGCATGATGCGCCCGAGGTGAAGCTTGCCAACACCAAGGCGCTCGGGGCCGAAGTGGTGCTCTACCAAAGGCCGGGCGAGGACCGCGACGAAGTGGCGGCGCAGCTGATCGCACAGCGCGGCGGCACGCTGGTCCACGCTTTCGGCGATCCGTGGGTGATCGAGGGGCAAGGCAGCGCCGCGATCGAGATCGCCGCGCAACTGGGGCGCGCGCCGTCGCGGATCATCGCCTGCTGCGGCGGTGGCGGGCTGGCGGCGGGGCTGGCGCTGGGCGCGCCGGACAGCGCCATACACCCGGTCGAGCCGGTCGGCTGGGACATGGTGGGCCAGGCGATGGCGGCGGGCGAACTGGTCCACGCCTCTCCGCAAGCGCCCAGGACGATCTGCGACGCGCTGCAACCCAATGTCACCAAGCCGCTCAACCTCGCGCTGCTGAAAGGCCGCGCCGAACCCGGCGTGACCGTCACCGACGCAGAGGTGCGCGCCGCCCAGCGCTTTGCCTTCAACACCCTGCGCCTCGTGGTCGAACCCGGCGGTGCGGCGGCGCTGGCGGCGGCGCTGGCGGGCAAGGTGCCGGTGGACCCGGACACGGTGATCATGCTGACCGGCGGCAATGCCGATCCGGCCGCCTATGCGGCGACCATCGCCGCCAGCGACCAGTCTGTGGAAACCGTCACATAGCCGACACGTGCCGGCCATATGGCGACCTGACCATACCCAGCAGGACAGCGCAAACCATGGCGACACAGGCAAAGCGGATCATCGAGGATGCAGTGATCCGCAAGGATGCGGGGCTCGGCGACAAGCTGCTCGACAAGGCCTTCGCTCTGGCTTTCAAGGGGCTGGTCTACGCCCAGATCTGGGAAGACCCGGTGGTCGACATGGAGGGGCTTGCGATCCAGCCCGACAGCCGATTGATGTGCATCGCCAGCGGCAGCTGCAACGCGCTGTCCTATCTGACGGCGAACCCCGAAAGCGTGACGGCGGTCGATCTTAACCGTGCCCATGTGGCGCTGGGCAAGCTCAAGATCGCGGCGATCAAGCACCTTCCGGGCTACGAGCGCTTCCACCGCTTCTTCGCCCATGCCGATCACAAGGAGAATGCGGCAGTCTATCGCAGCATGATCGCGCCGCACCTCGATGCGACAAGCCGTGCTTACTGGGAGAAGCGCGACATCCGCGGGCGACGGCGCATCAGCTACTTCACGCGCGGCATCTACCGGCAGGGATTGCTGGGCAACTTCATCGGCCTGGCGCACCTGTTCGCGAAGCTTTACAGGATCGATCTGTCGAAGGTGCTCGCCGCCTCGACGCTGGAGGAACAGCGCGAGGTGTTCGAGCGCGAGCTGGCGCCGGTGTTCGAGAAGCGCTTCATCCGCTGGCTCACCGATCAGCCTGCCTCGCTGTTCGGCCTCGGCATTCCGCCCGCGCAGTTCGAACACCTTGCCGGCGACGAACGGATGGCCGAGGTGCTGCGGCGGCGGCTGGAGAAGCTCGCTTGCGACTTCGAAGTGAAGGACAACTACTTCGCATGGCAGGCTTTCGGGCGCGGTTATGACCGCTCCGAGGCCGCGCCGCTGCCGCCCTACCTCCAGCGTGCCAACTGGGAGGCGATGAAGGAGCGGGTGGAGCTCCTCGACGTGACGCGCGCCAACATGGTCGACTGGATCGGCGCGCGCGAGCCGCAGAGCATGGACCGCTTCGTCCTGCTCGATGCGCAGGACTGGATGAACAATGCCCAGCTCGACGACCTCTGGGCGAAGATCACCCGCGCCAGCCGGCCGGGCGCACGGGTGCTGTTCCGCACCGCCGCAGAGCCGAGCCTGCTGCCGGGCCGCCTCGACGAGAGCATCCTGTCGAAGTGGCGCTACCTCGACGAGGTCTCCGCCGATTGCACCCGCCGCGATCGCTCGTCGATCTACGGCGGCGTCCATGTCTACGAGCTGGCGTGATGGGGTCTGAAACCCTTGGCACCCCTCGCCCCTCGCACGCCGCGCTGATGGACGAGGTCTATCGCGGGCAGCGGCATATCTATGACCTGACGCGCAAATACTACCTGTTCGGCCGCGACACGCTGATCGCGGGACTGGCGGCGCAGCCGGGGATGCGGGTGCTCGAAGTGGCCTGCGGGACGGGCCGCAATCTCGCCAAGGTCGGCAAGGCATGGCCGGGCGTGCGCCTGTTCGGCCTCGATATCTCGGCGGAGATGCTCAAGAGCGCGCGCGCCGCGCTCGGCGATGAAGCGCGGCTGGGCGAAGGCGATGCCTGTGCCTTCGAGCCGCTCGGCCTGCTGGGCGAGCCGGTTTTCGAGCGGATCGTGCTGTCCTATTCGCTCTCGATGATACCCGACTGGGAAAGCGCGCTGGATCATGCCGCGAGCCTGCTGGCGCCGGGGGGAGCCTTGCACATCGTCGATTTCGGCGACTTGGCCGGCTTGCCCTCGCCATTCTCGGCGCTGCTGCGCGGCTGGCTGGCGCGCTTCCATGTCGAACCGCGCAAGGCCCTGCCCGAAGCCGCCGCCCGCATCGCCGCCGCACGCGGGCTGACGCTGACCAGCCGGCGCGGGCCGCTGGGCTACTTCCAGCTGCACGTGCTCGCTGCACGATAGGTTGCAATTGACAATCGTTCGCTCGCCTCGCAGGTAGCTCTCTGAAGAGAGGCTTTCGAGAGGGGATCAATCGATGCAAGCGCAAATGCTCGCGCCCGCCGCCGTGCTGGTGGTGTGGACGCTCGTCGTGTTGTTGTGGATCATTCCGGCGCGTTTCGGAGCGGTGGCGAAGATCGCGGACAAGTCAGCGCTGCCCAACAAGCCCGGCGTGCGCGGCGCCGATCTCGAAGGGGTACTGCCCGACAAGGCCAACTGGCCCGCGCACAACTACGCCCATCTCGTCGAGCAGCCGACGCTGTTCTACGTCACCGTGGTTATCCTTGCGCTGACCGGGCCGAGCGCGCTCGATGTGACGCTGGCCTGGGCCTATGTCGCCCTGCGGATCGTGCATTCGCTGTGGCAGAACCTCGTCAACACCATCCCGGTCCGGTTCGGACTGTTCATCACCAGCACCATCGCGCTGGTCGTGCTGGCGGTGCGCGCGGTGATGGCGACAGTGCTGGCCGACCCGTCCGTGGTCGCGGCTTGAGGGGATTACAAAGATGATCGGAATGGATATCCTGCAACCGGTGGTCGCGCTGCTGGCGTGGACCATGGTGATGTGGCTGTGGATGTATGCCACCCGCATTCCGGCAATGAACGCCGCCGGGATCGACGCCAAGAACCTCGTCGGCGGCGAAGGCTCCAGCCTGCGCGGCCTGCTGCCCGACAAGGTCAGCTGGAAGGCCGATAACTACAATCATCTCCACGAAGCGCCGACGCTGTTCTACGCAGTTGCGATCGTGCTGGCGATCATCGGTCAGGGCGACGGGCTGAACACCACGCTGGCCTGGGCCTATACGGGACTGCGCATCGCGCACTCGATCGTGCAGGCGACGATCAACCGCGTGATCATCCGCTTCGCGCTGTTCGCGTGCTCGAGCCTGGTGCTGATGGCGCTGATCCTGCACGCTGCGCTGGCAGTGTTCTGAGGCGCTTTGCTCCCTCCCCGTTCGCAACGAATGGGGAGGGACTGGCAATCACTCCGCCGCTTCGGTTTCCTTGGCCGAGTGTGCGCGGGCGGCGAGGAAGCGCTCGCCGTCGAGCGCGGCCATGCAGCCCATGCCGGCCGCGGTCACCGCCTGACGGTAAACGTGATCGGTAACGTCACCGGCCGCGAACACGCCGGGGATGGCGGTCTTCGGCGTGCCGGGTTCGGTCAGCAGATAGCCGCTCTCGTCCACCGGCAGCTTGCCCTTGAACAGCTCGGTCGCCGGTGCATGGCCGATGGCGACAAAAGCGCCGTCGACTTCGATGATGGAAGCCTCGCCCGTCACCGTGTCGGTCAGCGCGAGGTGGTGTAGCATGCCGTTCTCGCCGCCCACGAAGCTGTCGACCGCCTTGTTCCACAGCACGGTAATCTTGGGATTGGCGAACAGGCGTTCCTGCAGGATCTTCTCGGCCCGCAGGGAATCGCGGCGGTGGATCAGCGTGACGTCATCGGAATGGTTGGTGAGATAGAGCGCCTCTTCCACGGCGGTGTTGCCGCCGCCTATCACCGCGACCTTCTTGCCGCGGTAGAAGAACCCGTCGCAGGTCGCGCAGGCCGAAACGCCCTTGCCGCCCAGCTCCATTTCGCCCGGAACGCCGAGCCACTTGGCCTGCGCACCCGTCGCAATTACCAGCGTTTCGCCGATATACTCATCGCCGCTGTCGCCCACGGCGCGGAACGGCGGGCCACCTTCCAGATCGACCGAGACGATCGTGTCCCAGATCATCCGCGTGCCGACATGTTCGGCCTGCGCCTTCATTTCCTCCATCAGCCACGGACCCTGCACGACGTCGCGGAAACCGGGATAGTTCTCGACATCGGTGGTGATGGTGAGCTGCCCGCCGGGCTGAAGGCCCTGCACCACGATCGGTTCGAGCATCGCGCGCGCGGCATAGATGGCGGCGGAATAGCCCGCCGGACCGGAGCCGATGATGAGCATCTTGGTGTGATGGGTGGCCATGGGTGTTTGCCTTCGTGTGAGTTCAGGGAGGCGATATGGGATGCAGGCGCGCGATTGTCACGCCACCAGCTTGTCGCGCAGGCGTGCTTTGCGCGCCTCGTCCACACCTAAGGTGCTCGCGAGATAGGTGTCGATCGAGCCATGATCGCGGGTGACCTCGGCGAAGTAGGTCTCGATATAGTCGGGCAGCACGCCCATCAGGTTGTGCAGCGCCTCGGGTTCAATGTCGCCATAGTGCTCGCGCATCCGGGGAAGGGACTGGCGTTCGAGGATATCGCGGGTGGGCGCGTCATTGGTGCGCAGGAACTCGGCCACCACGTCGTCGCGGTGCACACCGAGCACATGGAGCAGCAGGCTCGCGGCGATCCCGGTGCGGTCCTTGCCGGCAAAGCAGTGCACAAGGCTGCCCCCGTCACGCGCGTCGAGCGCGGCGAAAAAGCGCGAGAACATCGCAATCATCGCCGGGTTGACCGGCATGCGGGTATAGACCGCCAGCATCCGCTCGCGCGCCTTCTGCGGCGTCATCACCACCTGCCCGCCCCCGCCTTCATGCGGCGGCGAATTGCTGGTCTCGCCGTCATGGGCGATCACCTCTGCGGCGAACTGCGGGTGACGGCGGCAGGGGAAGCCCGCGCGCTCGCTCACCCCGCGCAGGTCGATGATGGTGCGGATATCGAGCGCGTGGATGAGCTCAAGATCCGCCTCGCTCGCTTCCATGTGCTGGCCCGAACGGAACAGCACCCCGCGCTTCACCCGGCCCCCGCCAGGCACGGCATAGCCGCCATAATCGCGCAGGTTGTGGATGCCCTCGGTCGGCAGAAAGGGGGACACGGCATCGGGCGAGTAAAGATCACGAATCATCGCGCCCGACATGGCAGCGCCGGGTGACAGGGGCAAGGCGGCAGGCCGCGCACCCGCGGCTAGGGGCAAATTCGGAGGGCCGCGCCAAATCGCTCTTGAGCATGGCATGGTTAACACGCCAGCAGACCATTCACCGCCGAAAGCCCGATCCCATGGCCCGCATCCTGATTGCCGATGATGACGAACTGATCGCCGAACTGGCGAGCGAGGTGCTGATCGATGCGGGACATGCCTGCGGCTGGGTCACCAGCGCCGAGGCTGCATGGACCTGCCTGCGCCGCAAGCGGCCCGACATTCTGCTGCTCGACCAGACCATGCCGGGCGAATCCGGCCTCTCGCTGCTGCGCCGGCTGCGCCAGTCGGCCCGTCACTATGATCTGCCGGTGATCATGTTCACCGCGGCGAACGGCGATGCCGACGAGGCGCAGGCGATCTATGCCGGCGCACAGGACTTCATCCGCAAGCCCTTCGATCCGGTGGTGCTGGTGCGCCGCGTGGAGCGCATGATCAAGCTGCGCGGCGACCGGCCGCGGCACGTCGATCTCAAGACCGCGCTCGGGCTCGACGGCGAGCGCATCGCCCCGCCGATGGCACTGGCGCGCAGGGTCCTTTAGACGCTTGGTCTAGGCCGCTTTCGCCTGCGCCTGCGCGCCCAGCAGCCCGCGCCCGATCACCTGTGCCTGAATCTCGGCTGCGCCTTCGAAGATGTTGAGAATCCGCGCATCGCACAGCACCCGGCTGATCGGGTATTCGAGCGCATAGCCGTTGCCGCCGTGGATCTGCACGGCGTTGTCCGCCGCCGCCCATGCGGTGCGCGCGGCGAGCAGCTTGGCCATCCCGGCCTCGATGTCGCAGCGCGCCTCGCGGTCCTTGGCACGGGCGGCGAAATAGGTGAGCTCGCGCGCCATGACGATGTCGGCCACCATAAGAGACAGTTTATCCGCAACCCTGGGGAACGCGCTCAACGGCTGACCGAACTGCTTGCGCCCCTGCGCATAGTCGAGCGCGAGGTCGAAGGCATTCCACGCCACGCCCACGGCGCGCGCGGCAGTCTGGATACGGGCGCCCTCGAAGGTGCGCATCAGCTGCTTGAAGCCCTGCCCCTCGCGCCCGCCGAGAAGCCCGTCAGCCGCCACCGCAAAGCCGTCGAGCCCGAGCGCATATTCCTTCATGCCCCGGTAGCCGAGCACTGCGATCTCGCTGCCGTCGATCCCGGCATCGGGGAACGGCGCAGCATCGGAGCTGCGGGTCTTGGTGGCGAGCAGCATCGACAGGCCCGCATAGCCCGGCTGCCCGGCATCGGTGCGCACCAGCATGGTCATCAGATCGGCGCGCGCGGCGTGGGTGATCCACGTCTTCGCGCCCGTCACGCGCCAGCTGCCGTCGGCCTGCCGTTCTGCACGGGTGCGCACCGCGGCGAGATCGGAACCGGTATCGGGCTCGGTGAACACCGCGGTCGGCAGGCACGAGCCATCGGCGATGCGCGGCAGGAAGTGCGCCTTCTGCTCGGGCGTGCCGTTGTGGGTGATGAGCTCGCCCGCGATCTCCGAACGGGTGCCGAGCGATCCGGCACAGATCCACCCGCGCGAGAGCTCTTCCGAGACCACCGCCATCGCCAGCTTGCCGAGGCCCAGCCCACCATGCTCTTCCGGAATGCACACGCCGAACACCCCGAGCGCCGCCATTTCAGCGATAACCGCGTCGGGGATCAGCGCGTCGGCGAGGTGCCAGTCATGGGCGTGGGGCGTGATCTTCTCGGCGGTGAAGGCGCGGAACTGCTCGCGCACCAGATCGAGCGTTTCGTCACCCAGCGACTCGTCAGGGCGCACACCCTGGGCAAGCAGCGCGGCGAGCGCGGCGCGGGTTTCGGCGGTGCTGCCATGGGCGAGAAAGCGCGCGGCCGCAGGATCGGCGGCCAGCGCGCGCGCCTCGGCCTCGCAGCCGAAGGCAGACGGGCGCACCACTTCGCTCGCGCTCATCGGCAGGCCATAGGCCAGCTGGCCCAGCGCCTCGCCCAGCGCGATGCGCAGCGTCAGCTCCTCGGCCTCGCCGAACCGTCCGGCGCTGGCCGCGCGCGCGGCCCAGTCGGCGGTGGCCTCGGTCGCGGCCAGAGTGGCTGCCGCCCAGGCAAAGCCGTGCACCGCGTGCTGCTCGCGCTCGATCAGGGCCGGATCGGCCGCGCCCGCCGGTGCCACCCGTTCGGCCAGCCTCACCCGCACCCGATCGCAATAATCACGCGCCGCAGCGATCGCCGCGCGCGCCTCGTTGATCCATTCACTCATGGGGTGGGTGCTAGCAGAGCCGGGAGAACGAAGCGAACCCGCAAAAACATCACTTGGGGCACTGCCTGCCCATGCTCCGGGTGCAAGGCGTTCAACTGTTGCCAAACGGCGACACCCTTTGCCCAAAAGCCGCTTTGCCAGGAAAATCACACCGCTCGCGGCTTGTCGAAATGCCGAGCCTGCGGCACTTTGAAGATGAAAGACTGCGACAAATCGTAGCAAAACCAATCACTGGGGTGTGACAGGTCGGACAGCGCAGCGCTTCGATCCGCATCTCGCGCAGGAAGAACCGGACAGAATTGGTAACGGGCAATCAACACTTCGCCCGGAGGAAATCTGCGCCGATTCAACTTCGGCGGCCACTAGGCGGCCGCCGGGACATGTCTCTTTTGACGACCGACGCGAGGAGCAACAATGCGTTATTTTGCCAATACCCGCCAATCTTCATCGCTGACCGCGCTTGCTGCCGCGCTGCTCGTATCCGGGCTCGCCCCGGCGGCTGCGCTGGCACAGGATAATGTCGCTGAAGACGCCGACGCCGCGCCGGCCGAGGAAGACCAGATCGTGGTGACCGGATCGCGTATCGCCCGCGATCCCAACATCGGCTCGGCCGCACCGATCCTGGCGGTGACGGCAGAAGAATTGCAACGTTCGGGCACGTCCGACGTGGTCGACACCCTGCGCGACATTCCGGCGCTGTCGACCTCGACCACAGTCGAAGGCTCGATCGACGGGGTGTTCTCCGAAGCGGTAGGCCAGTCGATCCTCAACCTGCGCGGTCTCGGCTCGAACCGCACGCTGGTGCTGGTCAACGGCCGCCGTCACGTCTCGGGCGTGGCCGGCGAGCAGGCGGTCGACATCAATTCGATTCCGACCGCGCTGATCGAGCGCGTCGAGACGCTGACCGGCGGTGCCTCGTCGATCTACGGTGCGGACGCGGTCACCGGTGTGGTCAACTTCGTGCTGAAGGACGATTTCGAAGGCCTGCAGGGCAACGTCCAGACCGGGATCTCCTCGCGCGGCGATGCATGGCGCATCAACGGCGATCTGACCTGGGGCAAGAACTTCGCCGACGGACGCGGCAACATCACCATTTCGGGTGAGTATGCCCGCAACGACGAACTGCAATTCGGCGACCGGGCCTTCTCGCGCGACAACGGCATCGCCGACGATCAGGGTAACCCTGCGCTGTTCTTCCAGGCGGGCGACATCGGCGCCAGCACCCCCAACTTCCGCGATTTCTTCGCGGTCGGCGCGGGCGGGTTCCCGACTGGCTTCCCGATCCCCTCGGCCGCCAGTTTCATTGCCGATTACACCGATTTCTTCGGTGTCGCCCCGAACCTGACGGCGGCCGAGCAGGCGCTGATCGACCGCGCCACCAACGCCCCGCGGCGCTTCATCGCGCGCCAGCCGACCTTCTCGCTGTCCTCGGCGGGCGGCGTGATCGCGCCGGGCGATATCGGCCTTTCCGACGGGCCGGACATCAACAGCAACGGCATCCCCGACTGCCTCGAAAGCTCGGTCGGCTTCAACTCCACCTTCAACAATGGCGCCTTCGGGCTTGCCGGCGGCTGCGCGGTGATCGGCGCTGACGGGAACCTTTCGGTGTATCAGGACGGTGCCGTCACCGGCCTGTTCAACGCCTTTGGTGGCCCCGGCATTCCCAACAGCTTCAACGAGAACTCGCTGATCCCTGAAACCGAACGCTGGTCGGTGAACGTCAATGCCTCCTTCGAGATCTCCTCGGAAGCCACGCTGTTCTTCGAGGGCAAGTATGTCTCGAACACGGCCGAATTCCAGGCCCAGCCCAACACCTTCTACGATCTGCTGACGATCCGCGAGGACAACCCCTTCATCACCACGCAGATGCGTCCCTTCGTGGGTGAGCTGTTCTTCGGTGACGGCACCCAGCGCGGCTTCTACCTCACCCGCGACCCGGCCGACCTCGGCCCCAACCGCAACCGCAACGAGTTCGAGACGATGCGCTTCGTCGCCGGGATGCGCGGCGCCATCACCGATCACCTGTCGTACGAAGTCAGCGGCAACTACGGCAAGTTCAAGCAGACCAGCTTCGATCGCAACCGTGTGATCATGGACCGATTCTACGCCGCGATCGACGTGGTGGCAGGACCGGGCGGGCAGCCGATCTGCCGTTCGGACATCGATCCGACTGCCCCGGCGACCACGCCTTTCGGCATTCCCGCAGGCGATCCGGGCTTCTTCACCTTCAACCCCGGTGATGGCCAGTGCCGTCCCGCCAACATCCTTGGCGGGGTGGGTGCGATCAGCCAGGAAGCGATCGACTTCATCACCACCACCACGGTCAATGTCGACGAGCTGGAGCAGCTGGTGTTCGACATGATCCTGACCGGCGACACCGGGGCTTTCCTCGAACTGCCGGGCGGGCCGATCGGCTTTGCAGTGGGCTTCGAATTCCGCGAGGAAATCAGCAAGTCCACCATCGACCCGCTGGAAATCGGGATCATTCCGGTCAACACCCCCGATGCCTCGGCCGGCGATCTGCTGCGCGACCTCGGCTTTGCACAGAACTCGCTGGTGTTCGATCCGGCCTCGATCCTCAACAACTCGGGCGGGGAGTTCACCGTCTATGACGTGTTCGGCGAAATCCGCCTGCCGATCCTGTCGGGCGTTCCCTTCGCCGAAACGCTCGAAGTGAACGGCGCGGCGCGCTATTCGAACTACTCGACTGTCGGCAGCACCTTCACGTGGAACGTCGGTGGGCTCTATGCGCCCACGCGCGACATCCTGTTCCGCGGAACCTATGCCCAGGCGGTCCGCGCGCCGAACATCAACGAGCTGTTCAACCCGGCGCAGGGCGCGTTCTTCCGCCCGTTCGATCCGTGCGACGTCAACAACCTCGTGACCGGCGATGATCCGGCGCTGCGGCAGGCCAACTGCACCGCCTTCTTCCAGAGCATCGGCTTCGATCCGACGCTGGGCACCGGCACCTACTCCTATGTCGATCCGCTCACCGCGCGCTTCTCGGGCACGATCAGCGGCAACCCGAACCTGCAGGAGGAAACCGCCACCACCTGGACCGTGGGGACCCAGTTGACCCCGCGCTTCATCCCGGGGCTGGTGATCAGTGTCGATTACTACAACATCGAGATCGACGATGCGATCAACGCCGTCGCCGCGCAGGACATCGTCGACAACTGCGTTGACAGCGCCACCATCCAGAACGGCTTCTGCGACCTGATCGACCGCAACCCCAACACCGGCGGCTTCACCTTCCTGCGCCAGACCTCGGTCAACTTCGCGCGGCAGGAAACCGCCGGGATCGAGGCCGCGCTGCGCTACGGCTTCGACCTTTGGGAGCACGGCTTCCGGATCGATGCCAGCGGGACCTGGGTGGACAAGCTCAACAACTTCTTCGACCCCTCGGATCTGACCTTCGTCGATCCCGAACTGGGCGAGTTGCAGCGTCCCGAGTGGGCCGCCCGCGGCGCGCTCACCTGGGACTGGAAAGGCCTGAGCCTGACCTGGTCGACCACCTGGCTCGACAAGCAGGCCCTGCGCGCGGTCGAGATCGAGGAAGTCGGCCCCACCGGCACTGACACCTTCTCGCCGCAGAACGGCCTTTCGGACGATACCTTCATCCACGACATCGCCTTCAGCTACGAAGCGAGCGACATGTTCGAGGTCTATGGCGGGGTGAACAACGTCTTCAACAAGAAGCCCTTCATCACCGAGCAGGCCTTCCCGGTCAGCCCGGTCGGCACCTTCTTCTTCCTCGGTGTGCGCGCCTCGATGTAAGCGCGCGCCCAAGGGCAGCACAACGGCGGGCGGAGCAGGCAACACCCTGCTCCGCCCGTTGCCGTGTCAGGGACTGACGATGGGGAGATGGGACCACCATCCGGACGATTGACAGGTATCGGGCGAGCCAATATGCAATGAGATAACATTTCATACACGTTCCGGCGGCGGGCTCTGGTATCGCGCCGCGGAACGGCCCTCCCCTTTCGTCAGGATCATCAATGAACCGCTACCCTGCTTTGCTTGGCGCATGCTTGTCGGGTGTCTCGCTGCTTGTCTTCCACGCACCGGTCGCAGCTGAAAATGCGGCTGCGGGCGGCGGCGCCGATCAGCCTGACGGTGCCATTCTCATTACCGCGACCCGGCCAGCCTATCGGGGCGAATTCGACGCACTCGAAGTGCCGCAGGCCGAACAGGTGATCGGCCCGCAGCAGCTGCGCGATATCAACGCGCTTGATCTGAACAGCGCGCTCGACCTGTCGGCCTCGGTCGCGCGGCAGAACAATTTCGGCGGGTTGTGGAATGCCTTCGCGGTGCGCGGCTTTGCGGGCGACGAGAACCTGCCGAGCAACTACCTCGTCAACGGCTTCAACGCCGGGCGCGGGTTTGCCGGCCCGCGTGACCTCTCGGGAATCGAGGCGGTCGAGATCCTCAAGGGCCCGAGGGCCGCGCTGTTCGGCCGCGGCGAGCCGGGGGGCACGATCAACCTCGTCACCAAACGCCCGAAGTTCGAGAGCGCGGGCGAGATCCGGCTGCTGGCGGGCTCCTTCGACACCTATCGCGCCGATGCCGACCTGCAGACCACGCTGGGCGATGCCGTGGGCGTGCGCTTCGTCGGCTTCTACGAGGACGCAGGGTCCTTCCGCGATACCATCGAAAGCGAACGCTTCGGCTTCATGCCCTCGGTCGCGATCAAGCTCGGGGATGCCACCCGCATCGTCTACGAACTCGAATATGCCCGCCAGGAAATCCCCTTCGATCGCGGCGTGGTGGCGGTGAACGGCGCGCTAGGCGTGATTCCGCGCAGCCGCTTCCTCGGCGAGCCGGGCGAAGGGCCGAACGTTGCCGAAGTGCTGGGTCACCAGATCGAAATCCAGCACGATTTCTCCGAGAACTGGAGCGCGCTGGTCGGGGTGAATTACCGCGACACCTCGCTATTGGGCACCTCGACCGAGGCCGAGCTCACCGGCAGTCGCCAGCGGCTGTTGCGCGACGGGCGCACGCTCACCCGCCAGCGTCGCCTGCGCGATTACGACGCGACCTATTTCGTCGCCCGTGCCGAGCTGGCCGGCAATTTCACCACCGGCGAGATCACCCACCGCGTGCTGATCGGGGCGGATACCGACCGCTTCGAGAACGATCAGGTGTTCCTGCGCGCGCGCGCTCCGTCGCTGGCGAGCAACCCGACCGAGCAACAGCTGCAGGCGATCGACATATTCAACCCGGTCTACGGCCGCTTCCCGCTTGCGACCCTGACCCCGCTCACCAACCGGGTCGAGGTGCAGAAGGCCACCGGCGCCTATGTCCAGTACCAGATCGGCTTTTCGGAGAGCTTCGAGCTGCGCGTCGGCGGGCGGTATGACGATTACGACCAGCGCCTGACTGACCGCGCCGCCGCCGGGCGCGTGACTCGCAGCGGCGAAAGCCGCTTCAGCCCGCAGGTCGGCGCGGTCTGGCGCGCAACCCCCGAACTGTCGGTCTATGCCACTTATGGCGAGAACTTCCGCCCGCTCTCGGGCGCGGATTTCGCAGGGAACGCCTTCGATCCCAACCAGTCCGAAAGCCTTGAGGCGGGTATCAAGTATGCCGCCGCCAATGGCCGCCTGACCGCCACCGCCAGCGTCTTCAGCATCCAGCAGGGCAACATCCTGGTTGCCGATCCGGTCAATGCCGGCTTCACCATCGCGGGCGGCGAGGCGCAGAGCCAAGGCTTCGAATTCGACCTTCAGGGCGAGATCGCCCCCGGGCTCGATCTGTGGGTGTCCTATGCCTATGTCGATGCCGAGGTCGAAGACGATGTCGCCGATCCCGATTTCGGCAAGCTGATCGAAGCCGGCGACCCGCTGCTCAACATCCCCGAGCACACGCTCAACGTGCAACTTGCCTATTCGACGCAGATCGCCGGGCGCGAGGCGCGGTTTGGCGGCGGCGTGCTCCACGTCAGCGAGCGGCTGGGCGAGGTCGGCACGGATTTCGAACTGCCGGACTACACCCTTGCCCGCGTCTTCGCCGAGGCGGAGCTTACCGAGGGCGTAAGGCTGCGGCTGGATATCGACAACCTGTTCGATACCACCTGGTACAGCAATTCCTTCTCTCAGCTCTGGGTCCAGCCCGGCACCCCTCGCAATGCCCGCGTGACCGCCAGCTTTGCCTTCTGACCAGCGCAAGGACAACCGCATGACCCCCTCGCTCGAAGCCCGCTCGCTTTCGCTGGTGCGTGATGGCGCCGTGGTGCTCAAGGATGTGTCATTTGCGGTCATGCCGGGCGAGGTCTATGCCCTGCTGGGCGGCAACGGCGCGGGCAAGTCGACCACGCTGCTGACCTTCCTCGGCTTCCTTGCACCCACCAGCGGCAGCGTGCTGGTGGGCGGACGCGAAGTGGCAAGCGATATCGAGGCCGCGCGCGCGCAGATCGCCTATCTGCCCGAGGCCGCCTCGCTCTACGGCCATCTCGATGCCTACGAGAACCTCGGCTATTTCCTCGATCTGGCCGGACGCAAGGTGACCCGCGCCGCGCTCGATGCCGCGCTCGATCAGGTCGATCTGCCGCATGCCGCACGGACCCGGCGGATGCAGTCCTATTCCAAGGGGATGCGGCAGAAGACCGCAATCGCGCTCGCATTGCTGCGCGATGCACCGATCCTGCTGCTCGACGAGCCGACCTCGGGCCTCGATCCGGTCGCCATCGACGAGTTCCACGACATGGTGAAGACGCTGGCAGCCGCGGGGCGCACGGTGCTGATGGTGACCCACGATGTCTATGGCGCCTGTCAGGTCGCTGACCGCGTGGGACTGCTGCGGCGCGGACAGCTGGTCGGCAGCTTCGAAGCGGCGGTCGGCGGGCGGATCGACACCGAGACAGTTCACGCCGCCTTCGCCGAGCGCGAGACCGCATGAACGCCGTCATCCGCATCGCGCGCGAGGAATGGCGCCTTTGGGCCCGCTCCCGCGTGGTCCTTGTCGCCGCGCTGATTGTCGCGGTTCTGATCGCCGCCACCAGTGCGCTGACCGTGCAACGGGTCGGCAATGAGGCCGCAACGCGTGCCGCACGGCAAGCCGATGCCGAGGCGACATTTCGCGCCCAGCCCGACCGCCACCCGCACCGCATGGTGCACTATGGCCACTACGCCTTCCGCACCCCGCCGCCGCTCGCGACCTTCGATCCGGGGGTCGATGCGGTGACCGGCCAGTCGATCTTTCTCGAAGGCCATCGCCAGAACACCGCGATGTTCGCCGACACGCGCGCGGGTGCCGATCTGGGCGGGTTTGCGGCGCTGACACCTGCGAACCTCTACCAGCTGCTCTTGCCGCTGCTGCTGATCATCATCGGCCACGGCGTGCTGCTGCGCGAGCGCGAAAGCGGGACGCTGGCGGTGCTGCTGGCACAGGGGCAATCGCCGTCGAGATTGGCGGGCGGCAAGGCGCTGGCGCTTGCCGGAGTGGGCGGCGTGCTCCTGCTGCCGGTCGCGCTGCTCGCCGCCTTTGCCGTCGCAGCGGGAGAGCCGGCGCTGACTGCGGCGCTGATGGTCGCCGGCTACGCCCTCTACCTCGCCGTGTGGAGCGCGCTGGTGCTGGCGGTCTCGTTGTGGGTGCGGGCGCGCAGCCTCGCCCTCGGCGCGCTGGTGTTCGTCTGGCTGCTGACCGCGCTGGTGGTGCCGCGGATCGGGATCAATGCGGGCAGCGCCGCCGTTGACGCGCCGGGCAAGATCGAGAGCGATCTCGCGATGCTGGCCGAGCAGCGCAAGCTCGGCGACGGGCACAATGCCGCCGACCCGGCCTTTGCCGCGCTCGAGAAGCAGGTGCTTGAACAATACGGGGTCGAACACGTCGAACAGCTGCCGATGAACTGGCGCGGGGTGGTCGCGGGCTATTCCGAAAAAAAGCTCACCGACGTGATGAACGCCTTTGCCGAAGACCGGATGGGCCGCGAGGCGCAGCAATCGCGGATCGTGACGCTGTTCGGCCTTGCCTCGCCAACGCTGGCCGTTGGCGCTGCCTCTCGCACGCTGGCCGGGACGGATCTCGCCACGCATCACCGCTTCCTGCGCGAAAGCGAAGGCTTGCGCTTCGATTTCGTGCAGGGCCTCAACGATCTGCACGCCAATGAACTCACCTATGCCGACGATGCCGCGCGCAGTTCCGACCCCGAGGCAGAACAGCGCACCCGCGTGAACGCCGACGCATGGCGTCTGCTCGACAGTTTTCGCTTTGCGCCCGATGCGGCCTCCGCACGCGCGGCCCGGGCGGTTTTGCCGCTCGCGATGCTGCTCGGCTGGCTGGTGGTGCTGTGCGGCGTGATCCTGCTCGGAGCACGGAGGCTCCGGCTATGAGCAGCCTTTTGCGAGAAGCCCGGTTTCTGGCTCGTGATGGCGGCGCGCTGCTGTGGATCGCGCTGGCCTTTGCCCTGTCCGTCGCTGCAACCGGCTTCGGCATTGCCGAGGTGCGCGAACAGCGCGCCACCATTGCCCTTCTGCTTGAAGAAGATGCCAAGGACCGCGCGGACGCGCTGGCGGGGCAATCCGACTGGGGCGGCGCTGCCTATGGCGCCTTTCACCTCACCTATGCCCCGCCCTCGCCGCTCGCCTTTGCCGCGCTCGGCCAGCGCGACACCGCGCCGTGGCTGCACCGGGTGCGGATGCTGGCGCTCGAAGGGCAGATCCATGAGGCCGACACGAAGAATGCCGATTTCGGCCTGATCGGGCGGTTCGATCTCGCCTTCCTCGCCGCCGCGGTCGCGCCGCTGCTGCTGATCCTGCTGCTGCATGATCTGCGCGCGGGCGAGCGCATCGCAGGACGGCACGATCTGCTGGTGGCGACATCGGGCAAGGCCGGCCGCCTGTGGTTGCCGCGCGCCGGAGTGCGGTTCGCCGCTCTCGCGCTCGCGCTGTTGCTGCCGTTCTGGGCCGGCGCGATGATCGAGGGTGCGGCGGCGGGAGAGGTGCTTATGGCGAGCGCCATGGTGCTGGGCGCGCTGTTCGTCTGGTGGCTCGTCATCGAGATCGTCGGACGCCGGCAGGCAAGCCCTGCCGTGCTGCTCACGGCACTGGTCGGCATCTGGCTGGCGCTGGCGCTGCTGGTTCCGGCGGTCGCCAAGGCGGGAATCGAGGCCAGCCATCCTGTGCCGGACGGGGCCGAGATCCTGATGATCCAGCGCGAGGCGGTGAACGATGCCTGGGACAAGCCCAAGGCGGCGACGATGGAGCCCTTTATCGCCCGCCATCCCGAATGGCGCGCTTACGGCGCGGTTACAAAGCCCTTCGAATGGAAGTGGTATTACGCCTTCCAGCAGACCGGGGACATGCAGGCCGAACCGATCGTGCGCGCCTATCGCGAAGGGCGGCTGGCGCGCGACGAGGCCGCTGGCATCGCCGCGCTCCTCTCGCCGACCTCGCTGGTCGAGCGCGGGTTCGAGAGGCTGGCGCGAACCGATGCCCGCGCGATGATCGCCTACGAGGATTCGGTGCGCGCCTATCATGCGCAGCTGCGCGCCTTCCACTATCCGCTGCTGTTCCGCGATCCGCCCTTTGATCCGCTCGCCTTCGAGCGCTTGCCGCGTTATCGGCCTGCGCGATGAGACTGCTGCGCCTCTTTCTCGCTGCGATCCTGCTGCTCGCCGGGCAGGCGCTGGCCGCCGCCGACCGCGAGCCCTTCGCGATCGCGGGCGAACAGGTCGCGCCCGGCACCCGCGCCGATCTGCGCATCATCGTTCCCGCCGCCAGCGATCCCGAGACCTTCATCCCCGTGACCGTCATCCACGGCGCACGGCCCGGCAAGGTGCTGGCGATGGTGGCGGGGGTGCACGGCTTCGAGTTCGCCTCGATCCTGGCAGCCGAGCGGCTGGCAGAGCGGATCGATCCCGCGCAGCTGGCGGGAACGCTGGTGATCGTGCGGGTCGCCAACATTCCGGGCTTCGAGGGGCGCTCCCCCAACGTTAATCCGGTCGACCGCAAGAACCTCAACCGCGTCTTTCCCGGCACGGCGCACGGCACCCAGACCGAACGCATTGCCGATCTCATCGCCCGCGAGGTGGTCGCCCCCAGCGACTTCCTGATGGATGTGCATAGCGGCGACGGGGCCGAGTTCCTCGATCCCTTCGTCGGGGTCTATGGCGGGCCGCTCGCCACCGATTTTCCGCTGGCGCTCAAGGTGGCGCGCGGCTTCGGTTTCCCCAACATCGTCCGCTATGCGATGGAAACGCAGGAGCAGATCGACCGCGGCCGCTCATTGAACCGGCAGGGCGTGGCGATGGGCAAGCCCACCATTCTGGTCGAGATCGGCCAGAACGGCAGCCGCGAGGAAGCCCATATCGCCGCGATTGTCGCCGGAGTGGAGAACGCGCTGGCGATCCTCGGGATGAGCGGGACGCAGCCCACGGGTGAAGCGCCCGCACCGGCCCGCCTCTACGACGGCACCGCTTCGCTTTCGGCGTCGCACACCGGCGTCTACCACCCCGTCGATCCGCGCCCGCGCATGCTTGCCAAGGGCGAGCTGGTGGGCATCATCCGGGATTACACCGGCCGCGAGGTCGAGCGGCTGGTCTCGCCGGTCGATGGCTATGCGCTCTACGGGATCACCGGGCCGCCGGTCGAGGCCGGCGACGGCGTGGTCACGATCGCGCTCCCTTCGCAGGGCTTCTGACCCGACACGAGTGTCCGGTTCCGGGACCGCCTTGCCCGCTGATTTCCGGAAGCCGGTCTCAGCGCCCGGACAGGGCGGGTCGCTATTCCTGTCGGCAGGAATTTGACAGCACAAATGCCAGAATCTAGCCTGTCTCGCGCCCGGTTGCTTGCCGAGGAAGGCACGAGAATGATCCCCACCGACCAGCCGCATCCGCAAATAGCCGAAGCTCCGCCACGCGATGGGCGGCGCAAGCGCAGCCGGTCGAGCCGCGCGCGGATCGTTGCGGCCATGCTTGATCTTGTCGCCCGCGGGGAGGTCTCACCGAGCGCGGCACAGGTCGCCGAGGCTGCGGGCGTGGGTCTTCGCTCGGTGTTCCGCCATTTCAACGACATGGATGCGCTCTACCGGGAGATGTCCGAGGCGATCGAAGTCGAGGTGCTTCCGTTGATGCTCCGCCCGCTCGAGGGCGCGACCTGGCAGCAGCGTCTCCTCACTCTTGCCGAACGCCGCGCCAGAATCTTCGAGACCATCATGCCGTTCCGCATTTCAGCCAATCTCCGGCGCTTCGAATCCGCCTATCTGATGGAAGACCATCGGCGCCTGCTGCGACTTGAGGCCGGGGCGCTTGACGCTCATCTGCCCGAGGCGGTGCGGGCCGATGAAGTGGCGGCACGCGGGTTTGCGGTGATCCTCAGCTTCAGCACCTGGCGACAGCTGCGGCACGATCAGGGCGTGTCGGCCGAAGGGGCGCAGGCGGTGGTGCGGCGGCTGCTCGAAGTCGCCCTGGCGCGCTGGCCGGATGCCTGAGGACGCGCCCTGCCGGAACGCGGCCTGATCCTGCCCCCGCTTTCGACGGCTTGACCGCGCCGCAATATAATGACATTCATAGTGCCAATTTATACGACGGGAGAGCAAAAGCGAGTGCCATGAACGTCCTGCGCACCCCCGAAGCCGCCTTCGCGGATCTTGCCGATTACCCTTTCGCGCCGCATTATCGCGAGATCCGTGACGCCGCCTCCGGCACCGCTTTGCGCATCCACTACGTCGACGAGGGCCCGTCCGATGCGCCCGTGGTGCTGATGATGCATGGCGAGCCGACCTGGTCCTATCTCTATCGCCACATGATCGGCCCCGTGGTCGCCGCGGGATACCGGGTTATCGCCCCCGACCTCGTGGGTTTCGGCAAGTCCGACAAGCCGGTGGCAAAGAGCGACTACAGCTACGCGGCGCATGTTGGCTGGATGCGGCAATGGGTCGAGGCGCTGGACCTTACCGGCATCACTCTGGCCTGCCAGGACTGGGGCTCGTTGATCGGGTTGCGGCTGGTGGCAGCGATGCCTGAAAGGTTTTCCGGCGTGGTGCTGTCGAACGGCGGCCTGCCCGAAGGCGGGCCCGCGCCGCGCGCTTTCGCGATCTGGCGGGCCTTTTCCAGGTGGAGCCCGGTCTTTCCCATCGGAAAGATCGTCGCGAAAGGCACCAGGCGGACGCTTTCGAAGGCCGAGATCGCCGCCTATGATGCGCCGTTCCCGGATGCGCGCTACAAGGCGGGCGCACGGATCTTTCCGAGCTTCGTGCCTTTCGCTGGCAACCCTGCCGTGTCCGACCAGATGGAAGCCTGGAAAGTGCTCGAACAGTGGCAGAAGCCTTTCCTGTGCGCCTTTTCCGACGGCGACCCGATCACCCGCACCGGCGAGACCCGCTTCATCGGCCGCGTGCCGGGCACCGCTGGCCAGTCGCACCGCACGCTTTCCGGCGGGCATTTCATCCAGGAGGACGACCCGCAAGGCTTCGTCGCTGCCATCATCGAGGTCGCACACCAAGGAGCACCGCAATGATCGTAACCAACAGGCTCCACCCTGATCCGGCACAGGCAATGGCCTTCTTCGGCGCTGATGACGGTCAGCCCATGTGCATGGTCAACCTGCTGAAATTCCGTGACAAGGCAGCCTATGCCGACGGGTCGGAACCCGAACTGACGGGGCGCGAGGCCTATCTTCGCTATGCCGCCGGGGTGGTGGCCTGTCTTGCCGCGGTGGGCGGGACGGTGCGCTTCAGCGGCAGCGTGACCGGCCTGCTGCTCGGCGAGGTCGAGGAGTTGTGGGACATGGTGGCGATTGCCGAATACCCTTCGCGTGCAGCGATGCTGGCGATGGTGCAGTCGCCAGAATACCAGGCGATCACGAAACACCGCGACGCGGGACTGGCGGGGCAACTCAATATCTGCACGGGAGCCGGCAGCGGGGCGGCAGGAGCGTGAGGCGCTGGGCGACGGGCGCGCTCGGCACGCTGGCTGCGCTCGCGGTGCTGGGCGCAGGGGGCTATCACTTCCGGACCGATCTGGCGCTCGTCCTGGTGCGCTGGCGCAGCACGCAGGAGGTCGCAGCGAACCGTCCGGTTCCCTGGCAGCAGGGACCCGCCACGCCGGCCGCCCCCCCTTCCGAACGTTCGCCCAATATCGTCTTCATCCTCTTCGACGATCTCGGCATGAACGATCTGTCGACCTTCGGCGGCGGGATGCTGGGCGGGCGGGTGAAGACTCCCAACATCGACCGGCTGGCCGCAGAAGGCGCGATCTTCACGCAGGCCTATGCAGGCAACGCCACCTGCTCGCCGTCGCGCGCACAGCTGATGACCGGTCGATACGCGACCCGCACGGGTTTTGAGTTCACGCCCACGCCCTCGGGCTTTGCCCGAGTCGTCTCGATGGTTTCGGCCGACATCCAGCCGGATCGTCCCCCTGTGCTCTACAATGCCGAGGCCGAGGCGAGCGCTCCGCCCTTCGAGGACCAGGGCCTCCCGCCGGAGGACGTGACGATCGCCGAGGTACTGAAGGCGCGCGGCTATCACACGGTGCACATCGGCAAATGGCACCTTGGCAACGCGCCGCGGTTCCATCCCAACGCGCAGGGCTTCGACGAGAGCCTCAACATGGACGGGATGCTGCACCTGCCCGAGGACGATCCCGATGTGGTCAATGCCCCTGTCGCGTTCGACCCGATCGACCGGTTCCTGTGGGCCTCGGCCCATTTCATGACCAGCTACAACAACGGCCCGAAATTCGCGCCGGGCGGTTATCTGGCGGACTACTGGACCGACGAGAGCCTGAAGGTGATCGAGGCCAACCGGCACCGGCCCTTCTTCCTCTACCTCGCCCATTGGGGTGTCCATTCGCCGCTGCAGGCGACCCGTGAGGACTACGAAGCGGTCGGCGAGATCGTCCCGCACCGCGCCCGCGTCTATGCGGCGATGATCCTTGCGCTCGACCGCAGCGTGGGGCGCATCATGGCGAAGCTGGCGGAGGAAGGGCTTACCGAGAACACGCTCGTCGTGATTTCGAGCGACAACGGCGCACCGGGCTATGTCGGGATCGATGGACTGAACGCGCCCTATCGCGGCGGCAAGGGGACCTTCTTCGAAGGCGGCATCCGTGTGCCCTTGCTGGCACGCTGGCCGGCTCAGGTGGCGGCGGGATCGCGGATCACGCTACCGGTCGGCCAGGTCGACCTCATGCCGACCCTTGCCGCGGCGGCGGGCGCCCCGCTGCCGCGAGGGGTGGTGATCGATGGCCGCAACCTGCTGCCCGCGCTGACAGGCCGCGGACAGCAGCCTCGCGCCGATGCCCCGCTGTTCTGGGGCAGCGGATATTATCGGGCGGTGCGTGCAGGCGACTGGAAGCTGCAGGTCAACACAAGGCAGGACAAGGTGTGGCTCCACAACCTCGCCGCCGACCCGACCGAGCGGCGCAACCTCGCTGCCACCGAGCCGGCACGGCGCGCGATGCTGGAGGCGTTGCTCGAAGCGCACGAGCGCGGACGCAAGCCGCCGCTCTATCCGAGCACTTTCGACACGCCGGTGTCGATCGACCGGACGCTGGCCGCGCCCTTCAATCCGCGCGATGAGTGGATCTATTGGCCCAATTGACCGACACCGGAAGTCTGCCAGACGCAGCGATCCGGGCTGAAGCCGCCGGTCCTGTCATCGGCAAAGGTCTGCGCCGAGTGGACATGCACGGATCGCGCGCCTCCGGGTCACCTGAGGGCCCGCGAAACCACGGCAGGCCGCACAAAGCCTTCAGGAAGGATCTCGCCTCCTTGCACGTGGCCACCCCAGCCCGGTCTGGAACAGTTTACCGGCCCGCAAGGACCTTGCGAGAAACATTCTGATCTTGGCACGAGGCGGTGACGGAGTGGCCGGTCGAGTCGCAATCCGTCTCCGATTGGCGAAGCTTTCCCTTAGACATCGAAATCAAAAAAGAGGCGGTTGCTCGCAGCAACCGCCTCAGGTGTTCAGTCCGCCGCAGATCGGGGTTCTGCAGCGGTACCGGGGCAACTTGTCATTCGGCAGCAGCGCCTTGGGCCGGAGCGCGTTCGGCGCTTTCGGTAGCCGCGTCGCCGCTCGCGCTACCCGCCACGAGCGCATTGCCCGAAGCACTGAACATTCCGGCGGGCAGCGTTCGAGTGACCCGGCCCTGCTTCACGACGATTTGCTCGACCTCACCGCGATTATTGGCGACCACTTCGCGGACCTCGCCCAGCGCGGCGCCTTCCGGGGAGAAGACCGGCATTCCGGGCGCAACCGAGGCAACCCCCTGGCCAGCCGCTGCGGCCGAGCCGGCCGCGGCGAGCAGCGGATTGGCGAGCGAAGCCGAGCCATTGCCCTCGGCAGCGCCATTGCCTGCGCCGCCGGCACTGCCGCTGGCGGGGAGCGCGGGCAGCCCGGGCATCGGCGCAGCCGCGATCATGCCGCGCGCCGTTCCGCTGGCGGTTCCTGCAGCGTTCAGGGCGAGGCCCTGCGCGCCTTGCGTCGCGGGTGCGATGGCGCCGGTCAGGGCATCGGTGCCGATCAGCTGGGCATTGGCCGAGCCTTGTCCGCTGGCCGAGCCGGTGCCGCTGGCCTGTGCCATGCCACCGATCGGCGGAACCACAAGATCGGCGAGGCTGGCGGTCGAACCGGTCAGCGAACCATTGGCGCTGCGATCGGCCGAAACGGTTCCGCGCCGCGCATCGATCGACTGGCTGCCCTGCGTCGATGCGGAGCCGTTGACGGTGCTGTCGACCGTGCCGCGCACGGTGCGGTTGGTGCGATCGATGGTGCTGCCGATCGTGCTGCGGGTCGTGGTGTCCAGCGTACCGCCAATCGTGCCGCCGAGGCCGCCGCCGAGACCACCGCCAAGGCCGCCGCCACCAAGCAGCTGGGCCTGCGCGGTGGCGGGCAGGAGGGCGAAAATGCTGGCGGCCAGAATGAGCTTCTTCATGTCCGTTTCCTTTCGTCTGTTGCAGCGAGCCTGTGTGTTCGCTCGCTCGAAGGGAAAACGGATGGCCGCGCCGGTCTAATTCATCCCGCGGCGAGGAATCTTCATTTTTTCTTGCCGCAGGTGCCGCACAGCAGCCCCCGGCCGAAGGTGTCGTCGACCCCTTTCGCTCCGAGATCCCGCGCTTCGGCGTCCAGCGTTGTCCGCCAGCGCGGACCTGAAGACAGGGCAGCAGCAGCCCGCGCCGCCGCCAGCGGGGTGGCAAAGCTGGTGCCGCGCCACAACCGGCCTCGGCCTCTGGCATCGAGGGCATAGACCTCGGCGCCCGGCGCGGCATAATCGAGATGCAGAGCCCGGCCCGCCTCGATCAGCGCGCGGCCCTTGCGGTCCGTCCCGGTGATCGCCAGCACGCCGTCATAGGATGCAGGATAGGCCGGCGGCGCGGCAGGCCCGTCATTGCCTACCGCCGCCACCACGATCAGGCCGCGTGCACGCGCGGATTTGACGGCCCGTTCGACGATCGGGTTGCGCGGCCCCACCAGGCTGATCGTCACGACCCTGCAGCCGCTGGTCGCCAGCCAGCCCAGTGCCTTCGAAATCGCCAGCGCATTGCCGCCGGCCGGATCCTCGCCGTAGACGTCGGCCACCCAGAGCTTGCGCGCGCCCGCTGCGTGCAGAAGGCTCGCCACCGCACTGCCGTGATCCGAAGCAAGCGGCGCGCCTTTGGCGAAGCCTTTCGTTGCCGTGACCGGAATGGCGGTGCCGGCCGCACCGTCGATGATGCCGACGGGGGTGTCGATCGGAGCCGCCCGGGCGCTTGCAAGCGACGCGGCCAGGGGGGCTGCTTTCGGCCGATCGCGGGATAGGCTCGCCGCGAAGTGCAGATGGTCCGGGCTGAGTTCCAGCTCGGGGACAAGCTGCGCAGCACGCGCCTGAGCCTGCGGCAGCGAGAGGTCCGGCGGCAGGCCCAACCGGAGGACTTCGATGTCGAGCCCCTCGATCCGCTCGCGGCCCAGAAGCGTGTAACCGGCCTGCTCGAGCCGTGCGAGCTGTGCCGGGCTGGCTTCGATCGCCAGCAATTCGCCCCGGCGCGCCAGATCGCCGGCCGCATCGCGCTCGATCACATCGCCGTGGCGGCGCACAAGCCGGGCCAGCGCCTGTTCGCGCAGCCGAAGCAACCGGCGCGCCTCGCGGGCCGTCAGCTGTTCAGCCGAAGCCAGCGTCCCGTCGATCGTCCCGGTGGCCCTGCCGATCACTCCGCCGACATCCGGCAGGGGCGGCAGGCGCAGCTGGGCCGAGACAGGCACCGCCAGCATCCCGGCCAGAGCCAGCGCGACCAGAGTGGTGGGCAGAAGCTGACGCATGGGTGTATCCTTCGGCTATTTCACCTTAAGCATGGATGAAACGGCTGCCACCGTCCGTTTCATCCGGCAGAAAGGCACAAGACGCTGTCCAGAAGCTTCGAACAGCAGGCTCTCGAGCTGCTGCCGCGGTTGCGGCGGTTTGCGATCGGTCTTGCCGGTTCGCCTGCCGATGGCGACGATCTGTGCCAAATGACCATCGAGCGTGCACTCGCCCGCCGCGACCAGTGGCAGGAGGGAACCCGGCTCGATAGCTGGATGTACCGGATCATGCGCAATATCTTCATCGACGAACGACGGGCGAGCACACGCCGCAGCGAGACCTTTGTGGACGAGGAGGCGGGCCTTGCAATCGGTGCCGACGGAGGTCAGGAGGCGCGGGTCGAGCTGTCGATGGTCGACCGCGCGATGGCGCGCCTGCCCGCCGATCAGCGCGAGGCGGTGCTGCTGGTGATGGTCGAGGGCTATTCCTACAAGGAAGCGGCAGCGATTGTCGGCTGCCCGGTCGGCACGCTCAATTCGCGGCTGGTGCGCGGACGCGATGCGCTGTTGGCAATGCTGGAGGCAGCGCAATGAGCATCACCGACGAAACCCTCGCAGCCTTTGCCGACGGCGAACTCAGCGGAGCCGAGCATGAGAGGGTAGCCGCGGCGATCGCTGCTGATCCGGCGCTCGCCGAAAAGGTCGCGGCGCACCGCGCGCTCAAGGCGCGGCTTGCCGCCCATTACGCGCCCATCGCCGAACAGGCGGTTCCGCCCGATCTCGCCGCGCTGCTTTCCGCCGCCAGCGAAAACCGCAAGGAGGATACCGGCGAGGTGATCAGCTTTGCAGCCGCTCGCCGGGAACGCGGCCTTGTGCCGACGCTGCGCCGCTGGGGCCCGATTGCCGGGCCCGCACTGGCCGCATCGCTGGTGCTGGCCATCCTCCAGCCATGGGCGGGCGACACTCCCGAAGGCTATGCCGGCACCGCGCTCGCGGCCGCACTCGACACCCAGTTGGTCGCAACCCAGCCTGCCGGGGCCGAGACACGCATCCTGATCAGCTTCGAACGCGAAGGCGGCGGATTGTGCCGGGCGTGGCGTGGCGGCGCCGAGGGCGGGATAGCTTGCCGTGACGACACCGGCTGGAAGATCGAGCAGCAATTCGCGCTGGGCGAAGCGGCCGGGGGAGAGTTCCGCCAGGCGGGCAGCGAGGCCGATCTGCTCGCGGCTGCGCAGGACATGGCTCAAGGCGGCGCGCTCGACGCCGATGCGGAGAAGGCGGCAAGGGCTCGCGGCTGGAAGCCCTGATGGCACGAAAAAGGGGCCGGCATCGCTGCCGGCCCCTTTGCTCCGTAAGCCTCGACTACCGGAGCGAAGCGGATGCATCGACCGTTACGGTACCGGAGCGATAGCCGCGTTCGGCCATTTCCTCGATGTAATGGATGCGCTCCTTGCGCAGTTCGCGGGCATATTCCTCCCACGCGTCGCGGAGGTCCTCGATGTCGCTGGCGCGGTTGAGATCGTGGTGCAGTTCCTTCTGCGCTTCGGTGATGTCGATGCGGTAATCGAACCACAGGCGGTTCTCGATCCCGGCGATCGGAGCGTTGATGATCAGCCGCTCTTCCTCGCGCGCGAGCTGCTCCTCGATCACACCCGAAATAGCGGCCTGGCCCGCCGAGGCGAGCAGGCCAAGCGTGACGGCGGCGGCAATCTTGAAAGACTTCATGGCGTTTCTCCGTTCCAGTATCTCCCGGCGCTTTTCGAACCGGTCGATTGGGAAACGGACGGGTCTCGCGATTTAATTCAGGCGATGCGTGTTCATCACCTCGTTCGCCGAGATTTCCGTGCCTTGGCATCTTAGAGCGCAGTGGAACACTGCCTCGCTACGCAAGGCTCATGCCATGCTGAAGATGGAACGTGGGCTGCCCACAATGGCTGCTGCACCCTCGTCGTACGATGATCGTGCTATCCTGCAGCTCGCGCTCCTGACCCCCGACATCCAGCAGATCATTCTGGCGGGTCGCCAGCCGTCTCACGTCAACTTCGATGCCTTCCGGAAGATCGGCCTGCCGCTGATCTGGGCAGAGCAGCGCAAAGCACTCAGGTTCAAGGATCCATCTATTCCTCGAAACTGAGCTGTGCAGATCCCTGTTATCGAAAAACGCATTTCCTGTTCTGATTTGCGCTGTTTCCCTGTTCCTCTGGCACGCGCCAGGCGGCGCAGATCATTAGATCACCGTAACGTAGGGACTTTCTGGTTGCATCGTGAGGCAGATCAGCTCCCGCCGAGAAGGACGCAACCGAAACAGGGAAGAACTGGGAAAAACAGGGAAAGAACCGGAAAACCGCACTGGCCGCATAGGGTGTCACTGGCACAGATTTCGAGAGGGGATAGGGGGCTCGTTTGATTGCACGCCAAGCGCCCGCCAAAAGGCGGGTTAAATGGCGGGTAGGCCAGCGATTCCCCTTCAAGGGGTTGATTTCGTTGAAGGTATGGCGGTGGGTGAGAGTCTGCGGACAAACTCTCTTTCCCATAGCGTTTATGTCGTTTCCAGTCCTGCAGCTAAGCGGGCCTGTAAATCGCCACCCACTCGACGGAAGCCAAGCAGCCTCGCTGCAGCCCGAACCAGGTCCGCAGTTTCGCCTCCCGCATTATCTTCATTTGCAATCCGAAGAGCGGCTTTGATTTCCAGCATCGAGATGTTTGAAGCCTTAAGTGTGGCACCTTCTTCATTCGATCGATCTCGAACTGGGGGGCTCTCGGCTTGCTCGGTTGTAAACCAAAAATCCCCATCGCAGCGCAGAACGCTATCGGCCGTCTGCGCCTTTGACAGGGCCATTTGGGTAGCGGCCACAATCCTTTTTCCTGCTTTCTCCTTGCCAAACGCCGAGGCCAACCGTCGAGCGGCCTCCTCAAAATGGATTGGCCCCTCAGCATAAACAATTTTAGTTGCGAGCTCGGCAAGGGTCCCAAGAGGAACTTCATGCGGTTCGCATGCTGCATTAATCCTGAAATCAGCTCGCGTATATCGCCGGCTGTGCTTGAAAAGCTTCTGATACAACGCGCCGCGCCCGCGGTCTCGATCAAGGAGATGATTGTCGCGGCCGACCTGCGTTGGGCCGAGCAGAAGGCAGAAATATTTGAACCCCGATAAATGTTTGCCTCACGCCCAATCGGCGTAGTTCATGCCCCCACATGCAACCCGACGATCCGCCGTTCGCCCGAACCTATATAGCGTCCGGCTGAATCGGCGGCAGCTGGGACTTAACCGCCGTTCCCTTGCTGCTTTTGTGCTGACTGGTTTTGCCGAAAGCGGACATTGTGGTGCAGTGTTGCAACCAAACCCGGCGCGCCGTTCGCCAAGGTCAGTTCTATCCCCATCGCCTCGCAAAGATCGCGTGCGATTGCGAGGCCAAGCCCTGAGCCGGCTGTGTCGGGATCGAAGCGGGTTCCCACGTCGAAGGCCTGTTCCATCATCGCCTCAGGAATCCCCGGTCCGTCATCTGTGATTGTGACCGCACTGCCCGCAGCTCCGCCAGCCGCAAACCCTACCCTGACCTCGGATCGGGCCCACTTGCCTGCGTTGTCGAGCAGGATCGACAGCACCTCGGCATAATCAACCGGGTCAAGCGGCAGCTCTACGCCACTGCAGCCCGAGGAATCTAGGACGAAGCGCTTGTCTGGGTGCAGCCGCTCCATCGCCCGCAAGATCGGGAGCATGACATCGGACAGCACCAGGCCGCGCCCGGCGGGCGTTCGGCCAGCGCTCGTCCGTGCACGGGCGAGCTGGTATTCGATCTGCTGCTCCATCGCGCCTGCCTGATGGAGGAGTACCTTCCCCGCATCCCGGCAATCGTCACGCGTGGCCAGCTGCTCGGCCTCATCAGTGATGATGGCGAGGGGGGTGCGCAGACAATGTGCAAGGTTTCCGGCTTGCACGCGGGCGCGGGCCACCATCGCTTCGTTCTGACGGATATAGGCGTTGAGATCGGCGGCAAGGGGCGCGATTTCGGCAGGGTATTGCCCCTCCAGTTCCTCGGTGTCGCCATGGCGCAAGCGGGCGAAGGCCTGCGAAAGCCGGTCGAGCGGCCTCAGACCGAAGGAGATGATCGCAAATCCCGTCGCCAGCAGCAGCGCAGCCAGCACCGCCAGCCATGCGGTCAGATCGCGGGTGAAGCTGTCGATCAGGCGGTCAAGTTCGCGCTGGTCGGTGGCGATGACGAAGTGGATATCCTCGCCCGCCGGGCCCTTCCGGGCGTAGCCATAGGTGATCGCCGGGCCGGTCGGACCGCTTTCGACGCGGTGGAGGATCTCGGGCGAATGGGCGATGCTCTCGTCAAGGCTGCCGCGGGTCATGGACGCTGACCGCAGCGGGGCGCGCCCGGCGGCTGTCACCTGCCAGTAGAAGCCCGAAAGCGGCTCGGCATAGCGCGGATCGGACAGCGGGCGGGTGAGCACGATCGCGCCATCGGAGGCGATTTCGGTGAGGCCGCCGAGTTCGCGCACGTGGACTTCCAGTTCCTCGTGGTAGGATTGCTCGACATGCTTGCTGAATATGCCGACGGCGGAAAACCAGATCGCCGCGATGCCGAGCAGCACCCACAGGCTGACCGCCAGCAGGAAGCGCAGGCGCAGGCTGCCGGGGACAGGCCAGCGCATCACTTGTCGAACCTGTAGCCCAGCCCGCGCTGGGTGGTGATCCGGTCGCGCCCGATCTTGCGGCGCAATCGTCCGATCAGAACCTCGACCGTATTGGGCTCACGCTCGTCATCAAGCGCATAGAGATCATCGAGAATGTCGGTCTGCGACAGCACCTGCCCGGCACGGCGCAGAAACAGGTGGAGCAGGCGAAATTCTTGCTTGCTCAGCATCAGCGGCGCGCCTGCCAGGGTGGCGGTGCGGGCGAGCGGATCGAGCGCGAGATCGCCCGCAGTGATCGTTGCCGCTCGCGTGCCCTGTTGCCGGCGGAACAGCGCGTTGAGGCGGGCGAGCAGTTCCTCGAAGCGCACCGGCTTGACCACAAAATCATCCGCGCCCGCATTAAGCCCCTCGACCTTGTCCTGCCAGCTGCCGCGCGCGGTGAGGATCAGGATCGGGGTCTCCACCCGCCGGTCGCGCCAGTGGCGCAGCAGATCCAGCCCGCTGCCATCGGGCAGGCCGAGATCGAGGATTACGGCGGCCATCCGGCCCACATCGGGCCAGTCCTCGGCCTCAGCGCGGCTGGTCGCCAGCTCCACCGCAAAATCGGCCCCGCGCAGCCGTTCGGTGAGGCGGCGGCCGAGTTCGGGATCGTCTTCGACAACAAGAAGGCGCATGGTCTGGCGGCTCCTTTCCGTGGCCGGTGGTAATCTGCAAAACTGACAAGAAGCTACCAGGCTGGCAAGTTCCTGTCAGCTTCGCCGCGCAAAGAGCGCAGCCATGACACCGCACCTCATCGCCCGCCTTGTCCCACTGGCTGTGTTTGCCGCCCTGCCCGCCTGCTCCTCCCCCCCTTCGGAGCAGACCGGCGACAAGGCCGCAACTGCCGATAAGGCCGCAGGGCTGGCGATCGAGTCCGTGGCGGCGAGGGAGGTCGATAACGTCCCCCTCGGCTCCGTTCCCGGCACCATCAGCCTCCCCCCCGAGGCCCGGGTCGCGGTCACTGCGCCTTTTGCGGGCGCAGTGGTGCGGGTCTATGTGATCGAAGGCCAGCAAGTCGCGCGCGGCGAGGCGCTGGGGCTGGTGCGGGCGACCGAGCCGGTGGCGATCGGCGGCGATCTCGCCCGCGCCCGCTCTGCTGCCGCGCTTGCAGAGGCGCGGGCCAAGCGGCTGTCGCAGTTGGCCGATGAGGGCGTGATCGCCCGCGCTCGCGCCGACGAGGCCAGGGCCGAGCTGGAACAGGCGCGCGCCAGTGTCGCGCAGTTCGCCCGGATGGCCGCGCTCGGCGGGGTCGGGCCGGATGGCACCATGACCCTGTTCGACGAAAAGGGCAGCGGTGCGTCGTCGCCGCCGACCAGTTCGAGGGTCGAGGTATCGGTGGCGGCGAGCGTTGTGATGTCAAACATGGGATATCTCCGTCAGGGTGTCAGGGATCAGGGCGCGAGGACTTCGACAATGCCCACACCGGCGGAATTGGTGGTGAGTTCGAGGGTCACGGTGGCGGTGGTGATCTGATCGACCGAACCGACATTGACCTTGAAGCTCATGACCTGCGCCTGGAAATAGTACTTGTCGCCGTTCTGGGTGGTGACGAGGAAGCTGTG
>VFQM010000810.1_pt1 | contig 31508 bp, 25 predicted proteins | sample 3512391 | NCBI WGS metagenome assembly VFQM01 (sample SAMN10412369, study PRJNA504923) | tailings metagenome | isolation source: Replicate 1 from Balatoc abandoned mine | place: Philippines
CTGTAATTATTTGTAGAGATTCCTGCGGAAATCGAAGATTCGATGAAGACAATGACAAAGTGGATATTAATTTTTAATGCAGATTTTTCAGTGAAAGAATAATTGAAAAGTGTCTATAGCCCTGATTGCAGTGGAAATCCCGCAGTAAGCATTGGGTTTAGTTATGGAACGAGGAATTGCAACGGAAAGCAGGACTGAGTTTCTATAAATTTACGAAACGTCTTGCTTCTTAAAAATGTAGAAAATTGCTATAAATTCCCTATTTTTGCAATTCAATTCAAAAGTTATGGCAAAACAAGAAGACGTTTTCAAGAAGGTAGTTTCTCACGCAAAAGAATATGGTTTTATTTTCCCGAGTTCTGAAATTTATGACGGACTTTCGGCGGTTTACGATTATGGACAAAATGGTGCAGAACTGAAAAATAACATCAAGCAATATTGGTGGAAAGCAATGGTGCAACTGAACGAGAATATTGTAGGACTGGATTCTGCAATCCTGATGCACCCAACTACTTGGAAGGCTTCTGGACACGTGGATGCTTTTAACGACCCATTGATTGATAATAAAGATTCTAAAAAGCGTTTTCGTGCAGATGTTTTAATTGAAGATTACTGCGCAAAACTAGAAGATAAGGCACAAAAAGAAATTGAAAAAGCGGCAAAAAGATTTGGTGATGCTTTTGATAAAGCACAGTTTGAGGCTACCAATCCTAGAGTTTTAGAATACAGAGAAAAACAAAAAACCATTCTTGCAAGAATGGCAAAATCTTTGGAAAACAATGATTTAGCAGATGTAAAAGCACTCATTGAAGAATTAGAAATTGCTGATCCTTACACGGGTTCTAAAAACTGGACGGATGTAAGACAATTCAACCTTATGTTCGGGACTAAGTTAGGAGCTTCTGCGGAAAATGCGATGGATTTATATTTGAGACCAGAAACTGCACAAGGTATTTTCGTGAATTTCTTGAATGTACAGAAAACTTCTCGTCATAAATTGCCTTTCGGAATTGCACAAATTGGTAAAGCCTTTAGAAATGAGATTGTTGCGAGACAATTTATCTTCAGAATGAGAGAATTTGAACAAATGGAAATGCAATTTTTCGTTCCACCAGGAACAGAATTGAAATTCTACGAAGAATGGAAACAAAAACGTCTGAATTGGCATCTTGCACTTGGTCTAGGACAAGAAAATTATAAATTCCATGACCATGAAAAATTAGCGCACTATGCAAATGCTGCTGCTGATATTGAATTTAAATTCCCATTTGGTTTCAAAGAATTAGAAGGAATTCACTCTAGAACTGATTTCGATTTATCTGCACATGAAAAATTCTCTGGCAGAAAATTACAATATTTCGATCCAGAAAGAAATGAAAACTACGTTCCTTATGTAGTAGAAACTTCTATTGGTCTTGACAGAATGTTTTTGGCTTTATTCTCAAATTGCCTGAAAGACGAAGTTTTAGAGGACGGTTCAGAGAGAACGGTTTTATCACTTCCGCCTGCTTTAGCACCTGTAAAAGCAGCGATTTTGCCATTGGTGAAAAAAGATGGATTACCAGAATTTGCAGAAAAAATATTCAATGATTTGAAATATGATTTCAATGTGATTTCTGAGGAAAAAGACAGCATTGGTAAGCGTTACAGAAGACAAGATGCTATCGGAACTCCTTTCTGTATTACTGTTGACCACGATTCTTTAGCAGACGGAACGGTAACTTTAAGAGAAAGAGACACCATGAAACAAGAGCGTGTGAAAGTAGAAGATTTAAGAAGAATTATTGATGAAAAAGTGAACTTTAGAACTTTACTTTCTAAAATTTAGAAATTAATTCTACATATATAAGAATCCCAAGAAAATTTCTTGGGATTTTTTTTTACATTTGAGAAAATCATTTTTATGAAAATTTGAAAGGCAATCGTTTTCGGCTTCTTCGCTTCTATTGCTTGACTCTACGCTTTAGCATATGCTTTTAATTATCAACACCTTTTTAATGCAATTTCTCTAACTTATCTAAAAGGTGAAACCAGTGCTACCATAGATGATGGAGTAGATTTTCCGTCTAGAAATATAGAAAAAGGAGTTGCACAACCTTGGCAAAAAGATTCTTTATACAATAAAATTTCTTTACCGAAAAACATCGTTGACAATTTAAAATCTACCAATTCGGCTTCATTTTTGGTGATAAAAGATGGAAAATTAGTTCATGAAGAATATTTCGGAGAGTACAAACCTACCACGCAAACCAATTCTTTTTCTATGGCAAAAGCCATTACCGTTTTATTAATGGGATTGGCAATAGAAGACCACAAAATACAATCAGAAAATCAAAAATTTGCAGATTTCTATCCTAATTTTAACGAAGTAGAACACGGTAACGAGTTAACCTTAAGAGATTTAGCCGCAATGGAAGCTGGCTATTATTGGGATGAAGATTACAGAAATCCATTTTTACAAAATCCTAGAATTTATTACGGTAAAAACATGGCAGAAGCACTCTTGAAATCTCCTCAATTTGAGGCAAAACCAGGAAGCAGATTCGAATATCAATCTGGTGCTACGCAATTATTGGGATTTGCCATTAGAAAGGCGGTTAATGTTCCGCTTTCTACTTATGCTTCTCAAAAACTTTGGAAACCTCTAGGAATGGAATCAGACGCTTATTGGAATGTAGATGAGGACAATAAAATGGAAAAAACGTTCTGTTGTATCAATGCTATTCCTCGTGATTATGCAAAATTAGGACAACTGATGCTCCAAAAAGGAAATTGGAACGGAAAACAACTGATTGATTCTACCTACATTCAAAAAATGATTACTCCAACTAAAAATTCTAATGGAATCTATGGTTTGGGAATTTGGATTAATAATGATGCCCCTTATAAATATTATCATTTCTGGGGTTTTACCAGTCAATTAATCATCGTAATTCCTGAAAAAAATATGGTTGTAGTAAGAACTGGGAAGTTTAACAATGAAGCAAAAGACGAAAAAGGGCGTTCTGTACAAGCTGCATTTTTAGCCGAAAATGCCGTGAAAACGTTTGCCAATTAAAGCAATAGAAGAAATTATTAGAATTTTTAATAATTAATTCCGTAATTTTGAACCATTCTAAACAAGTTTTAGAGTGGTTTTATTTTTTACTTAAATGATTTACCACAAAAGAGACAAAAGAAAATATTGAAAACAAGCAATTCAAAAGTGAAAAAAGTGAAATTCAACTCGCTTTTTCTTCTTTTGTAAAAACTTAAAAATAAAAATTTGTTGCTTTTGCGGTTTAAAGAAAATTTACAATGTTTAATATAAAAGAAATACGCAATCAGTTTCCTATTCTTCAACAGCAAGTTAATGGTAAACCATTGGTTTATTTAGACAATGCAGCTTCTTCTCAAAAGCCAGTTTCTGTACTTGAAACATGGAAAAGATATTATGAAGAAATTAATGCCAATGTACACAGAGGAATTCATACTTTGTCTCAGTTGGCAACAGAAGAAATGGAAAATTCCAGAAAAAAAGTACAACATTTCATTAATGCAAAGCATGATTATGAGGTGATTTTCACCAGAGGAACCACCGAAAGCATCAATTTGGTTGCTTATGCTTTGGGCAATTCTAATTTCTTAAAAAAAGATGACGAAATCATCATCGGTTATTTAGAACATCACTCCAATATTGTTCCTTGGCAAATGCTTTGCGAAAGAACGGGAGCAAAATTGAAAGTAATTCCGATGGACGAAAACGGAATCCTTCAACTCGATTTTTTAGACAAAAACCTTTCAGAAAAAACCAAAATTGTATCTGTAAATCATGTTTCTAACGCATTAGGAATCATCAATCCTATTGAAGAAATCATCGCAAAAGTGAGAAAAAATTCTTCTGCACTCATGATGATTGACGGAGCACAATCTGTACCACATTTCGAGATTGATGTTCAGAAATTAGACTGCGACTTTTTTGCATTTTCTGGTCACAAAATGTACGCACCAATGGGAGTTGGTATTCTCTACGGAAAGGAAAAAATTTTAGAAAAATTAGCGCCTTTTCATGGTGGTGGTGAGATGATTGCTACTTGTAGTTTTGAGAAAACCACTTATGCTGAACTTCCCTTTAAATTTGAGGCGGGAACACCAAATGTTGGCGGAAATATTGCAATAGGAGCAGCCATAGATTTTATGAAAAAAGTAGGCGTAGAAAATATCAGAAATCATGAAAATGAACTGCTAAATTATGCCCAAAAAAGACTTCTAGAAATAGATGGACTTAAAATTTACGGCGAAAAAGCGAATAGAACCAGTGTAGTTTCTTTTAATTTAGAAGGAATAGGAATTGCTTCTGATGTGGGAATGATTCTGGATAAACTGGGAATTGCTGTAAGAACAGGGCATCACTGTACTCAGCCAATTATGGAATTTTTCAAGATTGCTGGAACGGTGAGAGCTAGTTTTGCGGTGTACAACACCTTAGAAGAGGTAGACTCTTTAGTAGAAGGGGTAAAAAAAGCTCAAAGAATGCTGATGTAAATTTTAAATAATTTCAAATTTAATTTGATAAAAATAAAAACTCCCGAAATTTAGATTTCGGGAGTTTTTATAGCTTTTAAAAGTTTTATTCAATAATATTTTTAAACTCTTTTCGGTATTGAGATGGGCTTTTCTGCGTGTATTCTTTAAAGGTTTTATTGAAATAACTAAAGTTATTAAATCCGCTTTCGTAACATATCTCGTTAATACTCAATGGTTTCTCTGCCAACAATTTCATAGAGTGAATGATACGATATTCATTAACGAATTGTGTAAACGTTTTATTGGTAATTTTTTTAAAATATCTGCAAAAAGAAGGTTCCGTCATATTGGCGAGATTTGCCACTTCTTCTAAAGTAATTTGCTCTTTGAATTTATTTTTCACATGATTGAAAATGAGGTTAATTCTCTCATTATCTTCCACTTGAGTTTGAATATAGAAATTTCCAGCATTTAGAATTTTGAAATCTTCGGTATTGGCAAGAACATTTAAAATCTCTAAAAATTTAATCAACTTGTCCAGTGAAGTTGCCTCATACATTTCTAAAATTTTACTTTCTAAAGATTTTTTAACCGATTCACCAAACACAATTCCACCTTTTGAAGCATCTAATAAATTCGTAATTTTCTTCATTTCAGGAGTTTTCCAGATGTGAGGTCCTAAAAAATCTGGCAAAAACTGAACTACCATTTCGTAATCATTTCTGGTGTTTTCATTGGTTAAACCACAATGCGGTAAATTACTACCTATTAAAACCAAATCTCCTTTAGTAAAATAAGAAATGGTGCTACCAATTTGTCTTTTCCCTGAACCTCCACCTACAAAAACCAATTCTATTTCTGGGTGATAGTGCCAAAAATTAGATTTTAAATTTTCATTTTGAAGGAATTTGAAACAAGAAAAACTACTTCCAATATTGGGGTTAACTGCTTCATATGTAGGACTTGTCTGCTTCATTTTGTTCTATTTCGATTTACAAATATACTATTTTATCTTTAAGTTAATGTTAATTTTGTATTAATGTTAAAATAGAACACATATAAGAAAATTATCTTGTAAAATAACCCAAATTTCAAGTCTAGATTTGCACTGTACTTAATTGACTAACACACTAACAATTATAATTATGAAAAATTTATTAAAATTCAGCTTCCTTATAGGATTTCTATTTATTTCGGCAAATGTAATGGCCAATGACAAAGATTTCTCTATCTCTATTGACAACATCAATGCTAAAAAACTAAGCTTTCAGATGACGAATGCTAAGAATGTAGCGCTATATGTTTACAATGATAAGCAAGGAGAACTTTTTGCTGAAAAAGTGAGAAAACAAGATGAGGTTTCTAGAACGTATGACTTGAAAAATTTTCCTGTTGGAACTTATTATTTAGTAGCGGAATCTGATTCTAAAATCGAAAAATATAAAATTACTATTGACGAAACTGATGCTTCAATTGAGAAGACACCAGTTGCTGAAATTTTCAAACCAGAATACACGATTGAAGGCAATCATGTAAAATTAGTGATGCCTAAATTAACTGATGGAGTAACAGTTTCTGTTGAAGATTTCACGAATACGGTTTATTATAACCAGACTTTAACTCCAAATAATGGCGAATTGGTTGTACAATTTGATTTAAATCCAGAAAATGCTGATGCGTATGTAATCAGTGTAGAAAAAGGCGAAAACACTTTCAACAAAATCATATATCTAAAATAAATTTTAGGGTTAATTTCACATCACATCAAAAAAAGTCTCATGAAATTGAGACTTTTTGTTTTTTAAAGAACTTAAAATTTTAGAGAATAATTATCCTTTTTCTGGAGTAACCAATTCATTTATTTTCTTTTCTTGCTGAGCTTTTTCTTTTTCTGCATTTTTAGCAGCGTTTTGTTCAGCCAATTTTTTCTCTAGCTCTGATTTCTTTTTTTGTTCTATTTTTTTCTTTTCCTCTGCCAATTTCTGTTCGGGAGTTTTAGTGGTGTCTTGTTTTAAAACAGGCGCTTTTTTAGCATCTTCAATAGCAGAATTCACCGCCGAAAAAGAAGTTTGTCCCACAACAGAATCTACCAAAGTAGTATCAACAGGAGCATTGTCTTCAGCATAAAATTGCTCTTCTTCTTTGTTGTTTTTCCAACAAGAAAGTAACATAAAACTGGTTAATAAAAAGGTTAATTTCTTCATGTTTTAATCCTTTAAACTAAATTTCACTAAAACGGGGTAATGGTCTGACAGTTTTTGACTTCGGTCAACTTGGTAATAGGTAGATTTTAAATTCTCCGAAGAAAATACATAATCTATTCTGATAGGAATTTTATAGTCATGAAAACTTGTAGCAAGGCCTGTTCCAGATTCTAAAAAACAGTCTTTCAAAACTCCTGAAATAGTATAATACTCATACGAATTAGGAACCGAGTTAAAATCACCAGCCAAAATAACAGGATAAGGAGATTTCTCTATAAAATTTTTCAAAATTTGTACTTGCTCTTCGTGTTTTTTGAAAATTGGCATAAATCTACGCACGAGACTTTTGGCTTTTGCTCCGTTTTCGTCTAAATCGCTTGTAGGTTTTACCATAGATTTATGCAACTGAAATGGCTCTAAATAAACATTTACAAAGCGTATTCTTTTTCCTTTTATTATTACATCTGCATATACAGATTTCCCTTTATCTATTAGTGGAATGGTGTCTTGTTCTACAATTTGATATTTAGAAAAAAAACTAATTCTTCTATTATGAAGTGAATATTTCATTTCCTCAAAATCAGAATTTCCTAACCCTGAATAACCTGATTCTTGTAAAAATATTACATCAGCATTAAAAGATTTAATATAATTTTTTACTTCTTCTAAACCATAATCATTATACTTATTATTAAAGGTAAGAACTTTAAAATCTGCCTTCTCACTCTTTGGCTCAGAATAATTAATCCATCTTCTTACTGGAGTTAAAAATAATGTGGAAATCAGCAAAAAAACAAAGGCTCTTTTACGCCAAGAAAAAATCCAGAAAACGCAGAGTAATAGATTGGCAATCATTAAAAAAGGAAATGCCAATGATAATAAATTGAGTAAAGGAAATACTTTTGGAGGGATATAAGCATTAAGCATGGTTGCTCCTAAAAGCAACACAATTACTACATGAGCAACGGTAAAAATACTTCTAAAAATCCCCACTGATTAATTAATTCTATATCTGTTTCTACCCCAAATTTTTATCAAAATGTACCCAACTAAAGCACCACCAATATGTGCAAAATGGGCAACTCCTCCAACATTATTAATTCCTAAATAAATAGAACCTACAATTACAATAGGCAATAGAATTTTTGCTTTTATTGGAAATGGAATAAACATTATCATCATTTCTGCATTAGGATAAAGAGCAGTAAAAGCAGCAACAACTCCAAATATTGCGCCTGAAGCTCCTAACATTGCAACATTTATAAATTGCTCCTCTGCTATCATTTCATAATAAATCCAAAGACTATTTAACGCATATGCTCCTAATCCAGAAAGAAAATAAAGCAGAATGTATTTCTTCTCACCTAAAAACCTTTCCAAAAGCGGACCAAAACTCGCCAATGTTAACATGTTAAAAGCAATATGCATAATTCCTCCGTGCATAAACATATGCGTGACGATTTGCCAAGATTTAAATTCTGGAGCAAGAGGAAAATATGCTACTAAAAAATAATACATCTGTGGTAAAAATGTATTAGATAGAATGAAAACAATCACATTCAGGATGATAATATTTTTGGTGATGGGTGTTATATTTTGAAACATATTGTTTTGGTGTGTTAAAATTTATTTTTTAATTCTTCTGTAGGTACTTCTACAAAGGTTCTGTTTCCGTTTGGTGTAAACTCTGGAAAACCTAACTTAATAAAATCCTTCAAAATTTGTTCCACTTCAGCTTTATACAGAAAATCAAACTTAGATTTCGCATTGGTTCTAATCCACTGATTGTTATAATTTTCTAAAAATTCTTCTTCGGTTTTGTATTCTAAAATTTCGAAGAGATTTTCTAAAAATTTAATCACTTGAGATCCTTTCACATCTTCAGGTACTGCATTTATTCTCAGCACATTATCTTGCACCAAAACAATGTCAAAACCTAAATCTGGCAAGTATTTTTTAATCGAACGAAACTTATTTTTCTCAATTTCATTTAAATGATACTCTAAAGAAAACAGCAAACTTTGACTTTTCTTACTTTTAGAAACATTTTTACGGTTTTCTGCTAAGACAATTTGGTGAATTCTTCCCAAATCGAGCATCAACGTTCTGTGGTCTTTGTTAAAAAGCCAATAACCATTGGGTAATCTGAGTAAATCTTCTTCTAAATCCTCGTCTTCTTCATCAAAAAGGTTAATTTTAGATGGCAAAGCTGATGATTCTTGTTGATACATTTCGGTAAGATTTACCATCGCTGTATCATTAATTTTAGAAGGAATTTGGTCTTTAAACGGATTAAAATTTCTGTCGATATGAATTCCTGGAGCGTGATAACTTTTCGCAGCATCTACTTTTGGCGGAAAAAATGAATCCATTTGTTCATTTCGCTCAAAATCTAAACTTGGCGCTACATTATAAATTCCCAAAGATTTCTTAATCGTAGAACGAATCAATGCAAAAATAAGGTTCTCATCTTCGAATTTCACCTCCGTTTTTTGCGGATGTATGTTGACATCTATTTTTTCTGGGTCAAGTTCCAAATACAAGAAAAAACTCGGGCTGTAATTGCTTTGCAACAGTCCTTCAAAAGCTTCCTGAACTGCTCTATTTAAGTACGGACTTCTAAAATATCTTCCATTGACAAAGAAAAATTGTTCGCCTCTAGATTTTTTAGCTGCTTCTGGTTTTCCCACGAAACCATTGAGTTTTACCCAACCTAAATCTTCTTTGATAGGAACCAAAAGTGGATGCAATTTTCTGCCGAAAATATCTACAATTCTCTGCATTTGGCTTCCTTTTCTAAGGTTAAAAATCACCTCATCATTATGATAGAGCGAAAATTCTAAATTTTCGTGAGCCAAAGCTACTCTTTGGAATTCATCTATAATATGTCTGAATTCTATATTGTTTGATTTCAGAAATTTTCTACGTGCTGGAACATTAAAAAACAGATTTTTCACCGAAAAAACAGCACCTTCCGTAGTTTGTGCAGGTTCCTGAAATTGTAGTTCACCACCTTCTATATAGATGACGGTTCCTATTTCTGCGTCTTGTTTTTTGGTTTTGAGTTCTACCTGAGCTACCGCAGCAATAGAAGCCAATGCTTCACCACGAAAACCTTTGGTAGCGATATGAAAAATATCTTCTGTAGTTCTAATTTTAGAAGTAGCGTGTCTTTCGAACGCCATTCTCGCATCGGTTTCAGACATTCCGCTTCCGTTATCTGCTACTTTTATGAGATTTCTCCCCGCTTCTTCTACAATCAGTTCTATTTTAGTAGCACCAGCATCTATGGCGTTTTCTAGCAATTCCTTAACAATAGAAGCAGGTCTCTGCACTACTTCTCCTGCAGCAATCTGATTGGCAACATGATCTGGTAAAAGTTGAATAATATCTGACATTTCTATAATTGAAACTCCAAAAATAGTGTTTAATTTCTAAAAAAATTGAATTTGTGGATGAGTAATCCTGATTGTTAAGAAAATTTTATGAAGTCTAATTTCTGACGTAGTTTTTTAGTGATTTTCTGGGTTAATGTTCTTTCATCAGCAAGATGACGAAGTTTAAATTCTCTTTTTTTTCTCACTACAAAAAGATGATAATCTTCTTGCTCCCAAATTCCATATTTCTGAAAGAAAACCATCTCTAGATTATTTTTATCAAGATTTTCTACTAAAGTTGGCAATTCGATGGGTTGGTCTATCACTTGTAGTGATTCTGGCTGATGCTGATGAAGATATTTAATGTATTCTGGATTTGGAATATTGATGAGTAAAAGAGATTTTTCTGAAATATAAGTGCTGATGTTTTTAAACAAATTAAAATGCTCTTCTACAGGAATATGCTCTATAACATCTAACAGTGTGATGAAATCAAAATCAGATTCTTGGGGCTGATAATGCACCACGTCTCCTACAAAAAGTTGAACGTTATTTTTTTGGATATTTTTTTGTGCGTTTTCTATACTTTTTTCGCTTAAATCTACTGCTTCTATATAACCTTTTTCTACTTTTTTAGAAAGTAAATAGGTAAAAGCTCCCACTCCACAACCCAGTTCTAAAATTTTAGATTTTTTAGTAAGTCCTAATTTTTTAAGTTGTTTAAACAAAAAAATCAATCTTTCATTAACTCCTATTTTTATTTGTCTTTCGGAGAACTGGTCATAGAACTGAGAAACTTCTTCTTTCTTCATCTGAAAAATATTTTGAGCCAATAAAAATACAAAATAAATAAAAAAGGCGCATCCTAGGATGCGCCTTCGTCTGAAAAACGAATCAAATAACTATAGTTTGTATAGAATTTGCGGGTGATTTTACGCTGACTGACTGACCTTCTATCCAAAGATTATATTGGGTTTCTTGGTCAGAAGAATTCATCACTACTACTACCATTTGTCCGTTCGGATTCATAAATGAAGTAGAGATTAGAAAATCTCTATTGGTAACGGTTCCTAGTCTTCTTGCGTTCTTTTGTACATATTTAGAAATATGTCCTATGTAATAATATTCTGCGGTGTAGTGTAATTCTCCGGTTCTGGTGTCTGCGATAATCGGTGCGAAACAGAAATTGCCTACATGATTTGGGCCTCCTTTTTCGTCTAAGAGAATGTTCCAATCTGTCCAAGCAGAAATTCCGTTGTTAAAATCATTAATCATGTTTTTACCATAAATTTCGCCTAATCTCCAATCGTAGATTTCCTCGAATTTAAATTTTTCCACACAACCTTCGGTGAAAATGAGAAACTTATTAGGAAAGGCTTTTGCGGTTTCTTCTACATTTTCGAAAAGCGGTTGAGATTTCGTCCATGTTTCGTACCAGTGGAAACCTATTCCTGTAGCATATTTATTCGCCAAAGGATCACTTAATGTAGTGGTAGCTCTTTGGTATAATAAATCTCTATTATGGTCCCAAATGATGACTTCTTTATTTTTGTAGCCGTTCTTCCAAAGGGTAGGTCCTAGATATTTTCCTAAAAATTCTGCTTCTTCTTCGGCGGTATAGATACAAGATTCCCAAGTCTGAGTAGCCATAGGTTCGTTTTGTACAGAAAGTCCCCAAACTGGAATTCCTCTTTTCTCATATTCTTTGATGAATTTAACGTAATAATTTGCCCAAGGTTGATAGTATTCTTTTTTCAGTTTACCGCCTCTCAACATATTATTGTTATCTTTCATCCAAGCTGGTGGAGACCACGGACTGAAATAAAATTTGAAATTTTTGCCAATCATTTTTTGAGCTTCCTTAATCATCGGGATTTTATATTGCTCATCATGTTGGATATTAAAGGTTTTAAGCGCCTTATCATTTTCTTCTACATAGGTATAACTTCCGCTGCTGAAATCGCTAGAATTCATGCTGGTTCTAATCAAGTTATACTGTAAACCATTTTTGCCAAAATAGGCTTTTAAAAATTCTTTTTGCTTGTCTTGAGGCAATTTATAAAAGGTTTCTGCAGAAGCATCTGTAATGGCTCCGCCAATTCCTGTGATTTTTTGGTACTTAAAATCAGGGTCTACAAAAACGCAAATATCTGTTTCCTTCGGCTGAGGAAAATTCTGAAAACTGCCTTTGCTGGGTACAAACTTTTCGGTTTGGTTTTTGGCAGTAGTATATATCGAAACGTCTTTGAGTGTTTTCTTTTGTTGTGCAAAACCTACACTAAATGCCAAGAAAGACATGATAATCACTGCATTACTTTTCATTTTTTTATTTTAAAAATTAGAAAATATAGGTAGCTACTGCTCCTGCATCTAAAGATGTAGTTGCAATTTTTCCATTAATTTTAATATTGAATGTTTCTGGTGCACCTCCATCATTTTCTACAATCAAAACAATTTTACCATCGGCTCTCTTGAAAGCTACGTTATTAAGATTCCCTGATTGAGAGCTTGCAATTCTTACAGAATTCTGTGGAACAAACTTAGAAGCATGAGCAATGATATAATAGCCTACGTTTCTCTCGAAGTTTTCTGAAGAGTTTATGGTAATTGCACCTTTACACATGTTACAACCACCTTCAGTATGAGGTTTAAACTGAGAATTATTGGCTAAATTCCATTCTAAAGCAATTTTGCTCCAGTTTCTCATGGAACCTATAATTACATTTTTCAGGTGCCATTTTAAGTCTCCACCAAAATCACCAGTAGAAGAAGTCCACTGTTCTGTAAAATATATATTTTTAGTAGGGAAAGTTGCTTTTATATCTCCAAGAGCTGTAATATAACCTCCATAAAGGTGAAATGCAGAACCATCAATATATGGATTTGCTTCTTTATCTGACAAAACAGCAATTGGATAATATGGTGTATCACAATTATGGTCAAATGCTACAATTTTAGTAGAAATATTAGCGGTTTTAAAAGCTGGTCCTAGATGTTTTCTTATAAACTCTGCTTGCTTTTCAGCAGTCATTACCATACTAGGATTATTACCACCATGTAAAGGTTCGTTCTGTGGTGTGATGGCATCTATTGTAATGCCTTCATTTTTCATAGCGGTGATGTATTTCACAAAATATTGTGCATATACACCGAAATATTCTTCTTTTAGGCTTCCTCCTACAGAACTTCCGTTATCTTTCATCCAAAGTGGAGCAGACCAAGGAGTTGCCATAATTTTAATATTAGGATTTATCGCTAGAATTTGTTTTAACAAATCAATGAGTGGACGGTCTTTTTCTAAACTGAATTTAGAAAGCGTAGGATCTGTTTCTCCAGCAGGAAGATCATTGTAAGAAAATACATTGCTATTAAGATCAGAAGCACCTATACTTAATCTAAGATAACTTATAGAAATAGAATTAGCGTTACTGCCAAAGAGTTCTTGTAAGAGTTCTTGTTTTCTAGCAGCAGTAAGACTATTAATAACTTCTACACTACCTCCTGTTAAAGTATAACCAAATCCGTCAACTGTTTGATAAGTTTGGCTTTCGTCTATCTGAATGTTCTGATATGAATTAGAGTTTATAGTAAAACCAAGAATAGTATTTTGTTTCTGAAGTTTTACGGATTGATCACCTTTTGTAAGCCACACTTCTATATCATTAGTAGGAGTAGGTTTAAGTGGTTCTGGCGTAGTTGAAGTAGTGCTTCTAGAGCAATACAAAATGATACTCATACCCGCTAAGGCCAATATGAATAAATATGATTTTTTTAAAAACATGAATTTAAATTTTATTGATATACTCTAATGTAATCTACTTCCATAGTTGCGTTAGTCACATTCGGATCTATGGTTCCCCCAAAATTACCTCCCATTGCTACATTCATAATGAAGAAGAAATTCTGATTGAATGGTGAATTTGCATTATTATTGTAAGTAAAGAACAATTGATTGTCTACATAGATTTTTATAGTACTTGCATTCCATTCCATACTGTAAATGTGGAATTCTGTAGTTGCATTAGAAATCATTACGCTTGCACCATCTGCATTTCCAGCAGAACGACCGGGATAATGAAGGGTTCCAAAAATTCTATTTAATTGGTTTCCTACATGTTCCATGATGTCTATTTCTCCACAAGCTGGCCATCCTACAGAATCGATATTATCTCCTAACATCCAAAGTGCAGGCCAAGTTCCGCCACCAGATGGAATTTTAGCTCTAATTTCTACTTTTCCGTATTTCATAGAATATTTACCTTTAGAAAGTAGTCTTGCTGAGGTATAATTATATCCTTGGTATGCCTCTTTGATTAAATTAATCTTAAGAGTTCCGTTACTTACTACGGCATTTTGAGTTCTATTGGTATAATATTGTGCTTCGTTATTTCCCCAACCATTATTGTTTCCTAAATCATAGCCCCATTTAGAAGAATCTGGCGCTCCATCAACATTAAATTCATCAAAAAAAACTGCTTTTGGAATGACATACACCGTTACTTTTGTGCTACCAGAAATAGATTTATCTCCATTATATGCCGAAACATAAACGGTATGTTCATTAGTCCCAGATTGCTTAAATGTATAAGTGAAGTTACCTGTGGTAGAGGTAAGAATTTCTCCGTCTACTGACATTTTATATTCTTTTGCATTGTTTGCAGAAGCGGTAAAATTTACCACACCTGTTCCATCACCATTTGGCATAGTAGCAGAAGAACCTACCACTACTTTATTAATTACTAAATTAGTAGGCGTAGTTACAACTGGCTCTGAAGAACCTGAACTGCTGCCGCCACAACTAAAAAAAAGAAATGAAAAAAAGGAAATTATGAGTAAAAATTTATAATTTTTCATAACCTATTTCAATTGTATTTTTGCTACTATAGAAAAATGATCAGACGGATATTTGTAATCATAAAAGTCTGTAATCGTTCTGTATTTTAAAACTCTCGTATTGTTTTTTGAGCTAAAAATAAAATCTATTTGTTCGCTAGGTTTTTCATTGAATTTAAAACCATTCCAAGTTGCTTTATCGGCGTAAGGTTTTGTAACGCTATTGTTTCTGGCTTCTTGTAAATTTTCAAAAAGCGGTTTCATCCATGAATCATTTTCTACAGAATTAAAATCACCTGTAAGAACTACAGGAACATTTCTTTTCTTCTGCAAGGTTTTAATTTTTTCCAGAATGATTTCTGCAGACTTCTGTCTCGCAGTTACACCTACATGGTCAAAATGCGTATTCATTACCCAAACTTTCTTTTTGGTTTTTATATTTTCAAAAAGAGCATACGTAACGATTCTAGGATATGCTGCGTCCCAAGATTTTCCTGATTTTTCAGGATTTTCTGAAAGCCAAAATGTGTTTTGTTCTAGAACTTTATACTTATTTTTCAGATAAAAAATACATGAAAATTCAGCATTCGCTTCATCTGTTCTCGGTCTTCCTAAAAAACCATAGGCAGAGTTGTTATCTAATAAATAATCAATCTGAGGCTTCTGGGCTTCTTGTAGTCCTACAAAATCTGCTTCGTAATAAGAAATAAGGTCTTTTACTTTATCTTTTCTGATGTTCCAGTGATTATCACCATCATCTACGCTTGCCAATCTGATGTTAAAACTCATTACATCAATGGTTTGTGAGAATAAAAACGATGCAAAAAGTATAAACAAAATGGTAGAAATGTTTTTTGTTTTCATATTTTTAATTCTTGATGAAAATTATTTTAACTCGAACTGATATTTCTTGTTTTCTGTAGAAAGTTTAAAAGAATCTGTTCTAAATGGCGCTATAGGCAATCCTTTTTCGGTGAAAAGATTAATTTCTGAGTCATCTCCTTTCCAGCCATATCTTACAGCAACGGGATTACTAACCTTTACGCATGTAACTACAATTTTATTTTTCTTAATTTCTGCTTTTGCTGGATAGAATTTTTGGTCATTTCCTGCAATTTCAAAACCTTTTAAGATTTCATTATTTTTAGAAACTAATTTTTCTTTCGTATTGAAACTGATGGTAATTTTATTTCCTTTTACTGTTGATTTTTGATAAATTGGGCTTTTCAGTCCATTATTCAAGACTAAATTAGCCAATCTTTCTCCTACTGTTTTTTTATTTCTTGGGTGAATATCATTCGGATTTCCTACATCGGTAGTTACTACCATTCCTGTGTTTTTCATTTTGGTAGTATTCAGTTGAGCATCTCGTACTTCACACCAATCGCAACCTTCATTACTGTCGCCTTTAGTGTTAAAAGTGGCTAATTGAACGAAATAAAAAGGTAAGTTTTCTCCAAATTTCTGTCTCCAACTGTTAATCAATAGTGGGAAACTTTGGTTATATTCATAAGCTCTCTCTGCATTTGATTCGCCTTGGTACCAAAGCATTCCAGAAATTCTAAAATCTTCAATCGGGTGAATCATAGCATTGTAAATCAAAGAAGGAAATTCATTTTGATTGATGGCTGCATAAATTTTTTCTACAGCAAATTTCCAATTTCCTGCCAATGGAATACTTTTTTGAGCAGTGACTAATTTCACCTCATCATCATTACTCCACAAACCACCGCCACCACCAGTGTCATTAACCTTTACTGCAATAATATTCTCTCCTTTCTTTAAAATTTCTTTGGGAATGGTATAAATTCTATCATCTGACCATTGTTTCATTTGTCCCACTAATTTTCCATTAAAATAAGTAAGGTCTTCGTCATCAATTTTTCCTAAATACAGCACTGCATTTCCAGTAAGGTCTTCCTCTGAAAGAACAATGGCTTTTCTAACCCAAGCTACGCCGTCTAAACCTTCGAAACCTTGCTGTTCCCAAGCTTTTGGAACATATAAATCTTTTAAAGCAGAAGCGTTATAATCTGCGCTCATGAATTGTTCTTGATTAAAATCTGCAATTTTAGCTTTCAATTTTTTCTCAAAAAAAACAGTTTTAGCCTCGAAATTTTTCTGTTGAAGACTTTCTATGTCTATTTGTGGCATATTGGCAATCATTTCTTTGAAATAAGGCGATTGCTCGAATGCATTTTTAGGAATCCAAGCCTCGATTACAGTTCCGCCCCAAGAAGAATTAATGATTCCGATAGGAACTTGTCTTTCGTGATACATTTTTTTAGCAAAAAAATAGGCTACTGCAGAAAAATCTCCTATAGTGGAAGCATTCGCAACATTCCATTCTGTTTTTGCAAGGTTGTTTTGAGGCAAAGAATTTATTTTTCTTTCAACTTTAATATGTCTAATGAGCGGAAACTCTTTTTGATTAAGCTCTTCTTTATAACCTTCAGAAGACGAAAGCGCCCACTCCATATTGCTTTGTCCACTACATAACCAAACATCTCCTATCAAAACATTTTTGAAAATAATTTCATTATTTCCTTTAATTGTCAATGTAAAAGGACCACCTTCTTTTTCTTGGTCTAAATTTACTTTCCAATTGCCATTTTGGTCAGCAACAGTGGATTTGGTTTGATTTTTAAAACTTACCGACACTTTTTCATGAGGTGATGCAAAACCCCAAACTGGAATTTTAGAATTTCTCTGCAACACCATATTATCTGAGAAAATATATGGTAAAGAAACATTTGCCATCAATAATTGAATGGTCAATAATAAGAATACGCTGATTGATTTTTTCATTTTAATTCCCTTTAAGATTTATTTCTTATAAGGTTAATTTTTTAAGGATGTTATTTTTCCCAATTTACTCTTTTGGTTTGTACCTGAGCAGAATTGGTGCCTATCATGATGTCAAATTCTCCTGATTCCCAATCGAAATTGAGTTCATCATCATAGAATTTTAAATCTTCTGGTGTAATGTTAAAAGAAACGGTTTTGCTTTCTCCTTTTTTCAAGAATATTTTTTGAAAACCTTTCAGTTCTTTTACAGGACGAACTACTTTTCCTACTAAATCTCTGATGTACAACTGAACCACCTCTTCTCCGTCATAATTTCCTGAATTGGTAAGCGTAACTGAAGCCGTCAAAGTTTGATTACCTTTCAGTTGAGTAGCACTTACGTTTACGTCAGAATATTGAAATGTAGTATAACTCAAGCCAAATCCGAATGGATAAGCTGGGTCATTATCTAAGTCGATATACGCCGAAACATAGTTTCTGTCTGTATTATTTTTAGCAGGTCTTCCTGTATTGTAATGATTGTAATAGATAGGAATTTGACCTTCATTTCTAGGAAAAGTCATCGGCAATTTACCGCCAGGGTTTATTTTCCCGAAAAGTACATCTGCAATAGAGTTTCCTGCTTCTGTACCTAACCACCAAGTGTAAACAATGGTAGGAATGTTTTCTGAAGCCCAATCAAAAACCAAAGGACGACCCGCATTAATCATTAAAATAATAGGTTTTCCTGTTTTGGCAATTTCTTTTAATAAATCTTCCTGAACTCCAGAAAAATGGATATTGCTTCTGCTTTTTGCTTCGCCACTCATTGCGTGACCTTCGCCTAAAGTCATAATCACTACATCTGCTTTCTTGGCAGTTTCTACCGCTTCTGCAAACAGAGATTTATCATTGTCATTTGCGTTACATCCTTTCGCATAAAGCAATTCTGAATTTTTATCCAATTGAGCTTTAATCCCGTCAAATTGAGTTACAATTCTTTGACTATCATCTGGAAAAGCGACAGACCAAAAACCGTGATTTTCTACTGTAGCTTTCGCAAATGGACCAATAATGGCCACTTTTTTTGTGGTAGGGGAAAGTGGTAATAATTGATTTTCATTTTTTAGTAAAACAATACTTTTTGAACCAATTTCTCTAGCAAATTTTCTGTGTTCTAGATTATTGGCTTGTTCTTTCTCTCTCTTTTCATTAATAAAACGATAAGGGTCATCAAAAAGTCCAAGTTCATATTTTTTAGTTAGAATTCTACGAACCGCATCATCTACTAATTGAATATCTACTTTTCCTTCTTTTACCAATTCTGCTAAATGATTAGTATAAGAACGACTTTCCATATCCATATCACTTCCCGCGATAATTGCTTTCAGAGCAGCATCTTTATTGTCTTTTGCAAAGCCATGAGGAATCATTTCGCCAATGCTTCCCCAGTCAGAAACCACAAATCCTTGAAAATTCCAAGCGCCTTTTAATAAGTCTCTTTGGATGTATTTATTACCAGTGGCAGGAATTCCATTGATATCATTAAAAGAATTCATAAAAGTAGCTACTCCTATATCAGACACCGCTTTGAAAGGTGGTAAATACGTTTCGTGCAATTGTCTAAGGCTCATATCTACAGAATTGTAATCTCTTCCGCCAACAGCAGCTCCATAAGCAGCAAAATGTTTAGCGCAAGCCATTACTGCATCTTTATTTCCTAAGCCATTTCCTTGAAAACCTTTTACTCTAGCTTTTCCTACTAATGTTCCTAAATAGGTGTCTTCGCCAGCTCCTTCCATTACACGTCCCCATCTTGGATCTCTTCCTATATCTACCATTGGTGCAAAAGTCCAGTGAATTCCATAGGCTGAAGCTTCAATGGCTGCAATTCTAGCAGATTTCTCAATTAAATTCATATCCCAAGTAGCGGTTTCGCCTAATGGAATAGGAAAAGTAGTTCTAAAACCATGAATAACATCTTGCCCAAAAAGTAAAGGAATTTTAAGACGAGACTGCATGGCTTGGTCTTGCCAGTTCTTCGTATTTTTAGCACCGATAGCGTTTAGAATAGAGCCTAGTTTCCCTGCACGAACTTGACCAGCTTTGTCTGCATCTTTTGTAATAGGACCGGTTGCTGTAATATCATCATTGTATTGATTAAGCTGTCCTATTTTTTCTTCCAAAGTCATTTTCGCCATCAGCTCTGTAACTTTTTGGTCGATTGATTTCTGTGCAGAAATAGTTATTCCCAATCCTGCTAAAAAAATTGAAAGGAATATTTTTTTCATAAATTTTATATTTAAAAAGTGTAGGTAGCCACTGAATTAGATGGCAATGATGCTGCTACAGATTTACCATCAAAGGTAATATTAAAATTTTCAACTTCTGCTCCTTCATTTAAAACAATTAAAGCTATTTTGCCTTCTGGTGTTTTAAACGCTAGTGTACTTAAATTTCCTACTTGTGTAGAACCTATTCTTTGTGAATTTTGAGGTACAAATTTAGAAGCGTGAGCTATGATGTAATACGCTACATTTTTAGTGTAAGATTCAGAGGAATTGATAGTGATTGCTCCTTTACATTGAGTACATCCACCTGGAGTAAAAGGTTGGAATTGTGCGTCATTTGCTAAATTCCATTCTAATGCAATTTTGCTCCAATTTCTCATCGTTCCTATGATTACATTTTTGGTATGCCAAATAAAATCTCCCGCAAAAGTTCCTGTAGAACCCGTCCATTGTTCTGTGAAATACAGATTTTTATTTGGAAATGCGTTCTTTACAACACCAAGAGCTGAAACATCTCCCGCATAAAGATGGAATGCTGATCCGTCTACATATTGTGCAGCTTCTGGGTCTTGGAGAATGGTAATAGGATATTCTGGTTTATCGCAATTATGGTCATACAATACTATTTTTGTAGCAATATTGGCTGCTCTAAAAGCTGGACCTAAATTGTTTTTTATGAAATCTCTTTGCTGTTCTGCAGTCATATACATACTAGGGTTGTTCCCAGGATGCAATGGTTCGTTTTGAGGAGTAATGGCGTCAATGGTGATTCCATTTTTCTTCATTTCCTGAATATATTTCACGAAATATTCTGCATAAACTTGATAGTATTCTGTTTTCAGGCTTCCTCCTACGCTATTTCCGTTGTCCTTCATCCAAACAGGTGGTGACCAAGGTGCGCCAATGATTTTAATATCTGGATTAATAGCTAAAATTTCTTTTAACATATCAATCACTGGTTGGTCTTTAGCTAAGCTGAATTCGCTCAGGTCTTCGTCTGTTTGACCTGCGGGAACATCATCATAAGAAAAGACAGAACTGTTAAGATCTGATGCGCCAATACTTAATCTAAGATAACTTACACCTATGGATTGTTCTGATTTTCCGAAAATATCTTGAAGAAGTTCTTTTTTCTTCGCTGGAGATAATTGATTTATTACCTCTACGCTTCCTCCGGTAAGAGTATACCCAAAACCATCTACGGTTTGGAATTTTTCTGAAGGATTGATGAGAATATTTTGGAAATTATTTAGTGGATTATCAAAAACAAGATTGTTTTGTTTTTGAAGTTTTAAAGTTTCATCAGCATTCGTTTGCCAATATTCTATTGTTTTTGGAGCTTCTATTTTTGTAAGGGAATTACATGAGACAAGAGAAGCTATAGAGCCTAAAACTAAGGCGGGGATCATTTTTTTTAGAACCATAACATTTATTTTTGATATTCAAAAAAACTGCTGCACGATAATATGCGCAGCAATTTTTTTAGAATGAGGTTATATAAATTCTAATTTGATATAAGATTAATAACCAGCGTTTTGAGTTAAATTAGGATTATTATCAATCTGAGTTTGAGGAATTGGCCAAAGTAATTTTTGTTCAGTAATGTTAGCAGCATAACTTAGAGGGTTTCCGCTAGCATCTTTTCTGTTTTTAATAATTTCAATAGCTTTTCCTGTTCTCTTAAGGTCAAACCAACGTTGTCCTTCGAATGCTAATTCTAGTTTTCTTTCTTCTAGCACTTTGTTGATACCATCAGTTGCACCAGTAATGGTAATAGGAGCTAAATTAACTCTTGCTCTTACTTGGTTTACTAAAGCTGCAGCACCTGTGTAATCTCCTAATCTTACTTTAGCTTCAGCTCTTAGAAGAAGTAAATCTGCATATCTAAAGATGTAAACATTTTGGTTTCCGCTTTGCTCTCTTTGTTTCCAAGCAAATGGATAGCTAGAGCTGCTCCAATATTTATCTGACCAACCTACTGGTTCAAACTTAACTGTAGAAGCTTTTCTGATTGCATCTCCTTGAGCATCAAAAGATTTAATTAAATCATTAGATGGAGTATTGAATTTTTTCCAGTCTGTTCCGATGAACATGAAAGTTCCCCACCACCAAACACTGCTTCCATTTCCATTGATTTCGAAAATAGATTCTGCGTTTGCTTCGTGATTACTGTCAAATAAATGGTCGTAAGTTGGTAAAAGACTGTATCCTTGTGTCATTAATTGATCTGTATAAGATACCACTTTTGCAAAATCTGGACTTGGTTTAGTTGCATATACTTGAGCTAAAAGAGATAAAGCAGCACCTTTAGAAGCTCTATATTTATTAGAACTTGCTGGTACATTAGCTAAAGCACCTTCTAAATCTGAAATGATAAGAGCATAAACTTCATTCACTGGTTTTCTTGCTGGATAAACTTGTGCATACACTTCTTCAAAGTTTTCTGCAGTTACTCCGATTACAGCTTGTGTAACTAATGGCACATCTCCCCAAAGTTGTACAGCGTGGAAATAATACATTGCTCTCATTACAGAAGCTTCCGCGATCATTTCTTTTCTTCTTTGTGCAGAAAGAGATGTATCAGGGATTTTATCTACATAATTGATTACTTTATTACAGTTGTTAATACGTCCGTAAATGTAGTTCCAGTCTCTGCTTACGTTACTGTTTGTAGCAAGAATTCTGTATTCTGATTGTTGTGCATTTTGAGGGTTATCTCCACCTTGATAAGCAACATCAGTTTGTGCATCACCATTAAAGAAGTAATCTAACTGCCAATATTCATTACCTAAATCATTATAGATGGTGTTCATTAAATCTTCTGCATCTGCTGCAGTTTTATAAGGAGTATCGCTTAACTCTATTGGTTTATCTGTAATAGGTTCGGTATCTAAATAATCTGAACAAGAAACCGCTCCAAAAGACAGACCCGCGCCTAAAATTAAATAATTTATGGTTTTATTAAGTTTCATAATATTTTATATTAATAATGATTAAAAATTAGCTTTTAGTCCTAATACAATTGTTCTCACTTGTGGGTAAGTACCATAGTCAATACCAGAGATTCCATTAGAACTTGCGAAAGCATTTACTTCTGGGTCAAATCCTGAGTAATCTGTGATGGTATATAGGTTTTGTCCTGTAGCATATACATTTAATTTGCTTACTCCTTTAAATGGATTTTTGAAATTATAACCTAAAGTAACGCTTTTTAATTTCACATAAGATCCATCTTCTACGAATCTATCAGAAATTACCATTGCAGAAAGAGAGTTTGCTCTTGGCACATTAGTTACTTGTCCTACTGTGGTCCATCTATCAAGTACTGCTGTAGATTGATTTTTGAAGTCATTCATTAATTCTAATTCGAATCTAGATGCGTTGTAAATTTCGTTTCCTACAGAACCTGTAATTAATGTATCTAAATACCAATTTTTGTAAGTAAAGTTGTTGCTGAAACCAAATGTATAATCAGGGTTTGGATTTCCTATAAAGGTACGGTCACCTGTATCAAAGTTTCCATTTCCATTAAGGTCATTATAAACAATCTCCCCTGTTTGTGGATCTACTCCTTGCATTTGGTAACCATAGAAAGAACCTACTGGTTGACCTGCAGCAAATCTTACTAAATTGTCCATACCTTCAATAAATACTTTATTAATAGTAGGCATGTATTTTAGCTCATTGATTTTATTTTTGTTGAATGAAATGTTGAAATTAGTATTCCAAGTGAAGTTTTCATTCTTAATATTGGCTGTGTTAAGGGTGAATTCCATCCCTTTATTTTCCATAGAACCTACGTTTCTTAGGATGTTACCAATAGTACTACCCATTTCGATTGGCATAATTAAATCATCAGTAATTCTTTTATAAAAATCTGCAGAGAATTTAATTCTATTGTTCAATAATCCTAAATCAACACCAAAGTTGGTATCTGTTGTAACTTCCCAACCTGTATCTGTTCCCCACTGATAAGTAGACCAGCTACCTCCATCTTGATTTAATCTCTCTAAATTATATGAAGAATAGAAAGGAATACCAGATGCGTTACCTGTTTTACCCCAACCTCCTCTTAATTTAAGTTCAGAAATAGAGCTGTTATCTTTTAAGAAATTTTCGTTAGACACTAACCAAGAACCAGAAACACCTGGGAAGAATCCCCATTTTTTTCCTGGAGCAAGAGCAGAACTACCATTTTGACGGAATACTCCCATTAAGGTATATTTATTATCATAAGTATATACCATTCTTCCGAAGAAAGATAATTCTCTAAGGGTTTCTTCTCTGTATACTTTATTACCGTTTTGAGATTTTTCAAACTCAAATGTAGTTACATCAGAAGGGAATTGATTACCCCAATAATATTGCACCTTATTGTTACGCTCATGCAATTGATGACCTCCAATAAGGTTGAAATCATGAGCTCCTGTTTTAAAAGTATACGTTAAAGTGTTTTCAACATTGAAATCTTTGTATGTAGAATTAGTTCTACTTCCTGTTCCTTTTTCTTGTCTTCCATAAACTGATTTAAAAGGATCAATGAACGTTTCGTTTTCTACATCTATATAGTCTAACGAAACACTTGGCTTGTACACTAAATTTTTAAGAATATTTACTTCCAAACCAATATTTGATAAGAATCTCTGAGTGTTGGTATCATCATATCCTCTATATTGGAATGCTACTGGGTTTTCCCAACCTGCAGTGAATGGGTTCATTGCAAACTGACCATCTTTATAACCATCAATATAGTTACCAGAAGCATCCATATCTCTTACTTTAAGCTGGTTAGCGTAAGCTGGCATAAATGTAGGAGTAGTAAGAGTACTTAAAATAACCCCTGCTCTAGCACCTGCAGCATTATCGTTGGTATTTTTGAATTTTGTGTTAAAGTAGTTTAACGTAGAGTTTACTTTTAACCAGTTGGTTACTTTCGCATCTAGGTTAATTTTTGCAGAAACTCTATCAAATCTAGAAGGAGCAACTGTACCATCAATTCCTTGATAACCTAAAGCTGAATAACCTTTTATAGCTTCATTACCAAAAGAATAATTTACATTATAGTTTTGGTCAAAACCTGTTTTGAAAACTTCTTTTTCCCAATCTGTACTAATTCCTGCATATCTAGGATTATTAATCGTTGGCAAATAATCATTTCCTCCATTTGCATTAATGTCTGCCATTAATGCTTTATATTGGTCAATATTCAATACATCTACATTATTAGAAATTTTAGAGAATCCCCAATATGCATTAAAGTTAAGTTGAGATTTATTTGTTTTTCCTCTTTTAGTTGTAACAATTACTACACCAGCAGAACCATTAATACCATAGATTGCAGTAGAAGTTGCGTCTTTAAGAACGGTAATATCTACGATGTCATCTGGGTTAATTCCACTAATATCTTTGGTCTGAATTCCATCTACTACATAAAGAGGATCTACACCAGAAGAGATTGAGTTATTCCCTCTAATTTTAATATTTAAAGCTTGTCCTGGTTTACCCGAGTTTTGCACTACACTTACACCCGCTGCTGTTCCTTGCAAAGCTTGCGTCACGTTATAAATTGGTCTGTCTTCAAAAACATCTGCTTTAATGTTTTCAATTGCACTGGTTGCATTTTTCTTTTTCACAGAACCGTAACCAATTAGAACTACCTCATCAATTTTCTTCTCTTTAATCGCTGAAGAATCACTTTTAATTTGAGCCTGAAAACTTGAGGTAAAATAAAGAACTGCTATAAGTCCTAACCCTTTTTTAATATTCATGTTCATAATATATTTTTTTATCTCATTCTGAGACAATAAATTTAAATGAATTTAGTTAAGAAAAAAATAATTTCTTAATAATTTTAATTTTTCGTTTATTTGAGATACTTTTGGAGTGGTCAAAATCTCTTTTTAGGAGTAAAACCTCTTATTTTTTCAAAAAAATTTTAACTAAAAATTGAGCCAACTTTTAACATTATGTTAATAAACAAGAAAAATAAATCGCTTAATATAAGCTTAATGTTAAGTTTCATAGTCTTTTCTATGCTCCTTAATTCCATGAGCATTATCATATTACAGCTCTCTCAAAACGCTCAGCATACTTATACAGGATTAGGAATTTTAGAATTTTTCAAGGATATTCCCATAGCTTTGGTTTCTATTTTTTTGGTAGATTATATTAAAAAAAAGAGTTACTACCTTTCATTAGCATTTGCATTATTTATTTGTACCGTCTGTAGCTTTAGCATCCCTTTTCTTACCGAATTTTGGTTTTTAAAAATATGGTTCATTCTTATCGGAATTTCATTTTCTATTGGCAAAATCTGTGTGTTTAGCATCATCAAAAACACAACAGAAACTGAAAAAGAATTCTCTATTACCATGAGCCGAACCGAAGCTGCGTTTATGCTCGGGATTTTCATTGTGAACATGGAGTTTGCACTTATTCTGAGCAGTGATTATCAAGAATTTTGGAGATTTGGATTTTGGTTGGTCGGATTTATTTCGTTGTGGACCGCCATCCAACTAATTAAATATCATAAAACGCAACCCTCAGAAGAAACCATTTCTAATACGACTTCAAAAATAGATTTTAGAGTACTAACAGACAAAAAAGTTTTATTCTTTCTTTCATTGATATCCTTAATCATTTTTGCTGAACAAATATTTAATTCATGGCTTCCCATTTTTTATAAAAACTCACTTAATTCTTCTGCTTTTTTTGCACTCCAATCTTCTGCTTTCTTAGCCTTTTTTTCCTTTTTAGGTAGAATTATCACCTCAAAAGCAGTTAAAAGATTTAGTCCAATGAAAATCTTTTACACCAGTTTAATTTCAGGGATAATCTTAATTATTTCCGCATATTTTCTTGGTCAAGAAAATGGTCTAGGCGTAAAAATTTTATTGTTTATTTTTCCGCTTATTGGTTTCTTCATTGCACCGCTTTATCCTATGCTAAATTCCAAATTTTTAGCAAATTATCCTGAAAGAAAAATTAGCAGAATGGTTTCATTCATTATTTTATTCACTTCTTTAGGCGGTTCTATAGGCTCTATAAGCACTGCATATATTTTTCAAAAAAATTTAGCAAATTATTACTTGTTATTTGCTTCAATTCCCTTAATTTTGATTCTGATTCTTTCTTCTTTTTTTTCTATCAAAGAAAAAATGTACTAAACAAATAATGATCATGAAACTTGACGACTCTAAAAATAAGATGACCCTACAAGAATTGATTGATACCAAAAACTTTATTAATCAATTATCTGTAGACTGTGCAATCTTTGGCTTTCACGACAATTCTTTAAAAATTTTATTGCTTAAATATCACGAACTCAATCTTTGGGCGATTCCTGGAGGTTTCATCTTCGAAGATGAACATCTAGATGATGCTGCACACAGAATTTTATATGAAAGAACTCATTTAGAAGACGTGTATTTGCAACAGTTCTATGCATTCGGAGGAATAGACAGAACCGAAAAAAACAATCCGCACCGTCAATTATTAGCTAACAAAGGAATAGAAATAGATAAAGACCACTGGATTAATAAAAGATTTGTAACTGTGGGTTATTATGCATTGATAGACTACACCTTATCTCATACCTTCCCAGATGCCTTCAATGAAACTTGCGCTTGGTTTGATGTACATGATTTACCAGAGATGGCTTTTGACCATAAAGAAATCATCGAAAAAGGTTTAGAGCATCTTAGAAAAACGCTAGATTATGACATTGTAGGAAGCAACCTGCTGCCAGAAAAATTCACCATGAAAGATTTGCAAAATCTGTATGAAGCCATCTTGGGAGAAAAATTCAGAAGAAATAATTTTCAGCGTAAAATGCTCAGCTTAAATATTTTAGACAGACACGAAAAACTTTTTAGCGGTTCTGCTAATAAGGCTCCTTATCTTTATTCTTTTAAGAAAAAATAAATTTTTCAAAATATTATAAAACAAAAAAGCCTTCTCAAATGAGAAGGCTTCTTAATGTACCCCAGACGGGACTACCATAATACTTTTCTCAATTTTTCTTATTTTTAATCCACTTATATTCAGTACATTTGATTAATAAAGGGAAACGGAACTATGCTATTTTTTTAATTTTAGTTAATTTAATTTCAAATTTAGCCACCCTTTTAGCCACCCTTTACTATTTTTTATTAAATTAAATTTCACAATGAAGATAGTTTTTGAATTAAGAAAAGAAAAAATAGCTCAAAATGGTTTAATTCCAATTCAACTCGTTCTAAGACACGATGGAAAAAGAATCAGAAAAAACACTGGATTTTCTGTTTTAGAAAGCCATTGGAATGGACATAGAGTTAAACCCAACCTTAAAAAAGAACCTAACAACAATTATGAAATAACAAATAATGGGTTACAATTAATTGAAGAAAAAGTAAACAAGTTATTTCTTTTTTTAAAGGGTAATGATATTCCTTTTTCAGTCGAAAAATTCAATGAAATATTTGAAAAAAAAGAAGAACCTTCGGATAATAAATTTGATTTCTTTTCTTGCTTTAAAGAATACATTGAAAAAGGAAAACTAACAAAAACACCAAATACAATAAAGGGACAAATGACTGTAAAAAATTATTTGGACTACTTTTGTAAAGAAAATGGATATTCGATTTCATTTGAAAATATTGACGATGCTTTTTTTGAACATTTGAGAGACTATTCTTACGAAACCAAAAAAATGAAACAAAATTATTTTGCTAAAGTAATTAAGGTTTTAAAGTCATTTTTAAATTGGGCAACTGAAAAAGGATATAACACGAATCGAGAGTTTGAAAAATTCAGAGCAGCTGAACACGACATTGATATTGTTTATCTATCATTTGATGAGCTTATGAAACTTTATGAAAAAGACTTTGATAATGATAGACTATCCCATGTCCGAGACTTCTATTGTATGGGTTGTTTTACAGGATTAAGATTTTCCGATTTGTCGAAATTACACTTAGCAAATATTTCCGAGGATCATATTGTACTTTCTATTCAGAAAACGAAAACCCAAAACCACGCCATTAAACTCAATAAATATGCAAAAGCTATTTTGGGAAAATACAAAGGGACAATCTATGAACCATTACCTATAATTTCATCACAAAAATTTAATGAATACATCAAGGAATGTTGTGAATTGGCAGAAATCACACAATCATTTACCATTCATTGGTTTGTTGGGAATAAGAAAAAATCTTTAACACAACCAAAATGTAAATTCATTACAAGCCACACCGCAAGAAAAACATTCATAACCAATTCTCTACTTTTAGGAATGGAACCGAAAGCCATTAAAAAAATTGCAAACATCAAAAAAGATGCAGTTTTGGACAAATATATGAAAGTAACAGAGGCTTTTACAGACGAACAAATGGATAAAGCCTGGGGATAAAGTTATTGCATATTGCAATATGCAATAACGCTAATTTGTAATTCAAAATTTTTTATTAATATTGCATATCGCAATATGCAATATATGAAAAATTCAAAACAAAATATGAAACCACAGGACATCGTTTTGTTACTAAAAATTATTAGCCTCGATAATGATTCGTGGAATCAATCTTCCGTTGCGGCAGACTTAGGAATAAGCCAAGCTGAAATAAGCGAATCGGTTGCAAGGTCAAAAAACTCAGGCTTATTAGACCCAAAAGGAAAAGTAGTAATGAAGTATGCTCTTGCCGAGTTTCTACAATATGGGATAAGATATGCTTTTCCTCAGAAGCCAGGAGCAATGGTCAGAGGAATTCCAACCGCTCATAGTGCTTTACCGCTCAATAATGAAATTCAAAGTAATGAAAAGTATGTTTGGGCTTATGCAAAAGGAAATACAAGAGGTCAAAGTATAGAACCACTTTATCGATCTGTTCCAGAAGCAGTATTGAAAGATGAAAAACTATATGAATTACTTGCAATCACAGATGCGATTCGTGTTGGGCGAACAAGAGAAAAAGAAATAGCCGTAGAATACCTAAAAAAATATTTAAAAATTGTATAATAAGACCATAAATATAGGAGTTGTAGCGAAAGTAGCAGAAAGTTTACAACAATATAGGGAGCAAGTAGTGTTCGTCGGTGGAGCTGTTATCAGTCTTTATACAGATGACCCAGCAGCCGACGAAATACGTCCCACGAAAGACATTGATTTTACAATTAATATCGTAAATGTAGGAGAATTTCTCAAAACAATCGAGGAATTGGGAAAATTAGGTTTTCATCCAGACCCTTATGGAACATCTATTTGCAGTTACACATACAATAAATATCCTGTAGATATAATTCCTGCCGAAGACAACGCCTTTGGTTCAACCAATCGCTGGTATAAAATAGGTTTTGAAGACTTATGGAAAGTGAAAGCAAAAGATCAGGAAATTTACATCTTATCAGCACCTTGTTTTCTTGCAACAAAGTTTGAAGCATTCAATAGTCGGGGAAAAGATTATAGAACCAGCCACGATATTGAGGACATTATCTACATCATTGATAACAGAATCACCATTGTAGATGAAATAGCAAAGTGCGATGAGAGAATTTTAGAATTTATTAAATCTGAATTGCAAAAAATCATTGATAAAGGTCTTTTAGAAGAACTCTTGCAAACACATATACACCCATTGATTATTGATGAAAGGATTGAAATTGTAAAAGAAAAAATCAACAGCATTATGAATGCCTGAAAATATTGACGATGGATAGTTCTTGTATTTTAATCAAAAAACAACACTCTTTATTTTTGAATCAAGTAAAAAAAACGTTAAACTTTGTTAAAGTAGAAGTATTTTAGTTAAAATTTGTTAAAACATAAGATTTATTGAAAAGGCTAATCTGGATTAATTTAGATTAATCTAGATTGCAAAAAAATTACTTTGGACGAATTTGGATTAAATTAGACCATTTAGAACGCTTTGCAACTATTTGATTTTCAACAATTAAGTTGATAATATTGCATTTGAATTTAAAATAATTAAAATACAATCAAATGTCAGTACAACTTTATTCTCACACCAAAGCAGATTTGGAAAAAGCGGTTGAAATTATTCTAAAAAAAGCAACCGACTTCACATTACCCGTTAAAAAAGCAGAAGAACAACCCGAAGATTTAATTTCTCAAATCGAAGCCACAAAATTTCTGCACATTTCTGTTCCGACCATTATTGACTGGCGGAAAAATAAGAATCTGCCTCATTACAATTTTAATGGGCGATACTACTATTCTAAAAAGGAACTTTTGGAATACGGAAAAAACCGAAGAATGTAACCTCTGTTCGAGCATTACAATTTCTATTGTTTAACAATTTCGTATTAAAATCATTCTTAAAATGAACAAAAAAATTCCCTATTTACGAGTAGGCACAACATACTACAAAACCATAGAAAAACCATTAATTTCAGGTGATAAAATTTCCATTTTGTTTCGATGGAATCGGGAAACCATTATCAGCGACTGTGGAAAAAATTATCTTTCACAAATTCCAAAATACGATGGCTTTTGTTGTATTCCAAGTCATCTG
>VFQM010000811.1_pt1 | contig 31420 bp, 30 predicted proteins | sample 3512391 | NCBI WGS metagenome assembly VFQM01 (sample SAMN10412369, study PRJNA504923) | tailings metagenome | isolation source: Replicate 1 from Balatoc abandoned mine | place: Philippines
GCTCGATCTGCGTGCCGTTCAGCGCGCCATCGGCGCCCGGCGTATCGACGAAGCAGACCTTCACGCCCTGCGATTCCAGGTCAAACGGCTCATGAATCTTCGTCGCGCCCATGACGTCGCGGTAGAAGACGATGGAGTCGGCGATGGAAGGTGTTGCCACGCCGATGTGGTTGAGGCGGCCTAGTTTCATTCATCTTCTCCGCAGAAATTTTGGACCAATCGACAACCTTCCCGATTGAGAGCGTCAAACGATGGGAGGACCAGAAATCCAAAAACGATCACTAGGACAATGCTAACTCCAGTTGCCAAGATACGGCTCGATTTTTCCAGCGAGAACCAAGCTACCCCAGGCACAAAAATTACAAAGAAAAGCAGCAAAATTCCGCCGAGTAGCGACGCAAATGTCGCTTGAAGAAAGTGCAAGGCGGACAAAAGTGTTGTCACAACGGAATATTATCGTGCTTCTTCCACGGGTTCTCGAGCTGCTTGTTCCGCAGCTTGCGCAGCCCCAGGGCAATCCGCCGCCTGGTATTCCGCGGGTGGATCACCTCGTCGATGAAGCCCTTGCTGGCCGCCACGAAGGGGTTGGCGAAGGCGTCCTCGTATTCCTTGGTGCGTTCGGCGATCTTGTCGGGATCGCCGATGTCCTGGCGGAAGATGATCTCCACCGCGCCCTTGGCGCCCATCACGGCGATTTCGCCGGTCGGCCAGGAATAGTTGAGATCGCCGCGCAGGTGCTTTGAGCTCATCACGCAATAGGCGCCGCCATAGGCCTTGCGGGTGATCACGGTGATCTTCGGCACGGTTGCCTCGGCATAGGCGAACAGCAGCTTTGCGCCGTGCTTGATGATCCCGCCGTATTCCTGCGCCGTGCCGGGCAGGAAGCCGGGGACATCGACGAAGGTGATGATCGGGATCTCGAACGCATCGCAGAACCGCACGAACCGCGCGGCCTTCTTGCTGGCATTGATATCGAGCACGCCCGCCAGCACCATCGGCTGGTTGGCAACGACGCCGACGGTGCGCCCTTCGATCCGGCCGAAGCCGACGATGATGTTCGCGGCGTGGCCCGGCTGGATCTCGAAGAAATCGCCTTCGTCCAGCACCTTGCGCACCACTTCGTGCATGTCATAGGGCTGGTTGGCATTGGCCGGGATCAGCGTATCGAGGCTGTTCTCGATCCGGTCCCACGGATCGGTGGTCGGCCGTTCGGGCACGCCGGTGCGGTTGTTGGCCGGCAGGTAATCGATCAGGTCGCGCGCGGTCAGCAGCGCCTCGATATCATTCTCCAGCGCCAGATCGGCGACCGAGGTCTTGGTGCTGTGCGTCACCGCCCCGCCCAGCTCCTCTTGCGTGACGATCTCGTTCGTCACGGTCTTCACCACGTCCGGCCCGGTGACGAACATGTAGGAGCTGTCCTTCACCATGAAGATGAAGTCGGTCATGGCGGGCGAATAGACCGCCCCGCCCGCGCAGGGTCCCATGATCAGCGAGAGCTGCGGCACCACGCCGCTGGCAAGCACGTTGCGCTGGAAGATCTCGGTATAGCCGCCGAGCGACGCCACACCTTCCTGGATGCGCGCACCGCCAGAGTCGTTCAGGCCGATCACCGGCGCGCCGACTTTCATCGCCGCGTCCATCACCTTGCAGATCTTCATCGCATGGCGTTCCGAAACGGCCCCGCCGAACACGGTGAAGTCCTGCGCATAGACATAGACCAGGCGGCCGTTGATCGTGCCGCTGCCGGTGACCACGCCGTCGCCCGGGATGGTCTGTTCGGGCATGCCGAAATCGACACAGTTGTGCTCGACATACATGTCGACTTCTTCGAACGAGCCTTCATCCAGCAGCACGGTCAGCCGCTCACGCGCGGTCAGCTTGCCCTTGGCGTGCTGCGCATTAATGCGCTTTTGCCCTCCGCCAGCCCGGGCGGCGGCGCGGCGACGTTCCATTTCGGCGATGTTTGCGGACATGAAATCCCCGTCTCCCAATTCGAAGCCTGCGGGATGGAACGGCGGGCGGGCAATGTCCAATGTGAATTTGCGAAGTTGCGAAGTGAGACTTTGCAAACTACGACAGCACCATGACGCCGCGCCGCCTTTTTGCCGGAACCCGCCTGCGCGCCATCCGCGCCGAGCACCGCCTTAAGCAGGCCGAACTGGCCGCGCGGCTGGCGATCAGCACCTCCTACCTCTCGCAATTGGAGAACGACGACCGCCCGCTGACCCCGGCGCTGATCGAACGGCTCAGCCGCGCCTTCCCGCTCGATTGGCGCGAGATTGGCGCCGGTGATGCCGAAACACGGCTGGCCGCCCTGCGCGAAGCCAATGCCGATCCGCTGTTCGCTGAGCCGATGGACGCGGCGCAGCTCGCCCGCTTTGCCGAACAGCAGCCGGTGCTGGCCGAGCGTTTCATTGCCCTGCACGAAGCCTATCGCCGGTCCGGCCAGCGACTGCAGATGGTGGACGAGGCACTGGCGGCCGAGGGCACCAGCGGTCCGCGCCTGCCATGGGAGGAAGTGCGCGACTGGTTCCACCTCGCGGGCAACTATGTCGACAGCCTCGACCGGGCGGCTGAGGCACTGGGCGAACGGCTAGGCACCCCCTCCCCCGATACCACCGCGATCGAAGGCTACCTCAAGGGCGCGCTGTCGGTCTCGCTGATCTACTCCGGGCAAGCCGGACTGCGCTCTTACGACGCGCAAATGGGCCACCTGACGATCGACCCCGGCCAGCCCTCCGAAACCCGCCGCTTCCAGCTTGCTCACCAGCTTGCCGCGCTGGCGCTGAAGGATGAAATCGCCGCCGTGGTTGAAAGCGCCGAGCTGCGCAGCACTGCCAGCCGCCAGCTCCTCTTCGTCGGCCTGTGCAACTACGCGGCGGGCGCCTTGCTGATGCCCTATCGCCGCTTCCGCAGCGCCGCGCGCGCGGTGCGGCACGATATCGACCGATTGGCGCAGCAGTTTGGCGTCAGCTTCGAGCAGGCCTGCCACCGCCTCTCCACGCTCCAGCGCGAGGATGCGCGCGGGGTGCCATTCTTCTTCTGCCGGGTCGACATGGCCGGCAACATCACCAAGCGCCATTCGGCCACCCGGCTGCAATTCGCCCGGTTCGGCGGGGCCTGCCCGCTGTGGATTGTGCACGAGGCCGTGGCGATCCCTGACCGGATCCTGGTCCAGCTGGCCGAGACGCCTGACGGGGTGCGCTATGTCTCGATGGCCAAGGGGCTGGTAAAACCCTCTGGCTCATACGACCGCGCCCCGCGCCGCTATGCCGTGGCGCTGGGCTGCGAGGCCGAGCACGCCAGCGAGTTCATCTATGCCGATGGCCTCGACCTGCGCTCGACCAGCGCGGCGGCCCGGATCGGCATCTCCTGCCGCATCTGCCCCCGCGCCGATTGCGATCAGCGCGCCTTCCCGCCCAGCGACCGGGCGATCAGCGTCGATCCCGACCAGCGCGGCGTGGTGCCGTACCGGGTGGGCTGACGCCAAATCCTCCCTGTTTTTGCCGCAGGCACAAATGGGGAGGTGGCCGGAGCGAAGCGGAGGTCGGAGGGGTTTCAGCCTCGCCTCATTACCCCTCCGTCAGCCGCCTTCGGCGTCTGCCACCTCCCCATTTGCACTTCGTGAAAACAGGGAGGATTTAGCTGCTCTAAACCTTCACGATCCCCAGCCGGATCATGTCGCGTGCGGTATCAAGGATGCTCTCCTCCGGCGGGCGCGGGTTCCAGCCGAGTTTGGTGCGGGCGTGGCTGATATCGGTATCGCGGACATTGCCGAGCTCGCCCAGAACCTGCCGCACTACCGGATCGAAGCGGCCAACCAGCCGCATCAGCCAGTCGGGCAGCTTGCGCTTTGGCACCTTGCGGCCTTGCGGCCCCAGCCCTTCGCGCAGGATCGCGGCGACTTCAGCCATCATCAGGAACGGGCCGGAGCAGATGAAGCGCTCGTTCGCCATGTCCGGCATGGTCAGACAGCGCACATGCATATCGGCCACGTCGCGCACGTCGACCACGCCAAAGCCGAAGTTTGGGAGACCTGGCAGCGAGCCTTCGAGCAGCTTCTTGATCGCCTCGAGCGAGGTCGAGAAATCGCCCGATTGCAGCGGACCCAGGACCAGCGCCGGGTTCACGGTGACGAATTCCATGTCCCCGCCCTCGGCCGCCACCCATTCGCGCGCGGCGCGCTCGGCGATGGTCTTGGACTTGACGTAGGCATAGGCATCCGGGCTGTTCGGATCGGTCCAGTCGGATTCCGTGAAGACCGACTTTGAACGGCCGTGGCCATAGGCGATCGCTGCCATCGAGCTGGTCATGACAAAGCGCTTCACCCCCGCTGCCTTGGCGGCCTTGAGCGCGCGCAGGGCCCCGTCGCGGGCCGGAATGATCAGCTCGTCATCGGTCTTGGGGGCATTGCTGGGGAGCGGCGATGCGACGTGCGCGACATGGCTGCAGCCCGCCATCGCCTCGGCCCAGCCGGCGTCGCTCATCAGGTCAGCCGCGAAGAACTTGAGCTTGCTGTCATCCACCGCCAGGCTGGCGCGCACTGCGCCTTCCTTGGTGAGATCGCGGATCGAGGTGTGGACCGTCCAGCCCCCCGCGACCAACTGGCGGATAAGGAAGCCAGCGATATAGCCGCTGCCGCCCGAGACGAAGACCGTGCCTGCCATTGCCTTAACTCCCTAAAACCGGATCATGATCTTGCGCGCCAGCGCGGGTGAGATAGAGTTCACCAGCTGCAACACCTTGACCATGCCGACGTTGGCCTCATCCGCATTGCGCTCCATCGCCGAGACGATCTGGCGGGCGCATTCATCCGGCGCCATCTTCTTGCTGCCGCGCCCGGCGGTCAGCTTGGTCTCGACCACCGGCGGCAATGCCTCCAGCACATGCACACCGGTGTCCTGCAACTGAAAGCGCAGCGCCTGCGAATAGGACCGCAGCGCCGCCTTGGTCGCGCAATAGACCGGCCCGCCTGCGCGCGGGGCAATCGCGAGGCCCGAGGTTACGTTGACAATCATCGCCTCGGGCCGGGCCTTCAGCACCGGCATCAGCCCGGCGATCAGGTGGATCGGGGCGTTGAGGTTGAGGAAGATCGTGGCGTCCGACGCCGCGAGGTCTGGCGCAGCTTCGCGGAAGTCATGATCGACCCCCGCCCCGGCATTGTTGACCAGAATGTCGATATGCCGGCCCTTGACGCCGGCCAGCACGGCATCGACCCCGGCCTGGGTGGAAAGATCGGCCTGGATCACCTCGAAGCCTTCGTCGCGCGTCGCCGCGACACGCTCGGCATTGCGGCCCTGCGTTATCACCGTCGCGCCCTTGTCGCGCAGTTGGCGGATCAACTGCGCGCCGATCCCGTCGGTCCCGCCGGTGACCAGAATGGTCTTGCCCGAAAGCTGCATGCGCTATCTCCCCGTGTTTTGCGGGGAGACTAGCGGTTAAGTTGCAGATTGCAACTAACGTCGATCCCCATCCCATTCGGTGTCATCCCCGCGAAAGCGGGGACCCATGGTCAGAGGTCGCGCCATGGATCCCCGCTTTCGCGGGGATGACATGTTGGGGCATGGGGCTATCCACCCAATGCGTACCCTTAACGCATCAGCACGAGCTCTTCGGCCATGCTGGGATGCAGCGCGACAGTCTCGTCAAACTGCGCTTTGGTCAGCCCGGCCTTGACCGCAATCGCGGCGGCCTGGAGGATTTCCGGCGCATCGGGGCTGAGCATGTGGACGCCCAGCACCCGGTCGCTCTGCCCATCGACCACCAGCTTGTAATAGCCGCGCTCGGCCACGTCGGAGAACATGTTCTGCATCGGCCGGAAGTCGGACTTGAAGACCTTCACCTCAGGGAATTGCGCCCGCGCCTCGTGCTCAGTCAGGCCAACCGCGGCAATCGGCGGCTGAGTGAAGACCGCGCTGGGGATATCGTCATAGGCGGTGGTGCGCGGCATGTTGCCGAAGACCGTATCGGCAAAAGCATGGCCCTCGCGGATCGCCACCGGGGTCAATTGCACCCGGTCGGTCACGTCGCCCACGGCATAGATGCTGGGGCAGTTGGTCTGGTTGTAATCGTTGACCGGAATCTCGCCATTGCTGCCAAGGGCGATCCCGGCATTTTCCAGGCCCAGGCCATCAGTCTTGGGGCGGCGGCCCGTGGCAACCAGCACGACATCGGCGGCAATCGGCTCACCCTCACCCGCATGGACCAGCAGCGAGCCATCGGCCTGCTTTTCAACCTGCCGGATCGGCCGGTTGAAGCCGAACTCAATCCCGCGCGCCTGGAGGATCGGCAGCAGACGATCGGTCAGGTCATGGTCATAGCCGCGCAGGATCTTGTCGCTCCGGTTGACCACGGTCACCTGGCTGCCCAGCGCGTTGAACACTCCGGCAAATTCCAGCGCGATATAGCCCGCGCCCTGGATCACCACCCGCTTCGGCAGTTCGGGCAGGTGGAACACCTCGTTCGAAGTGATGCAGTGCTCGACCCCGGCAAAGTCCGGCAGCACCGGCCAGGCGCCAACCGCGATCAGGATGAACTTCGCGGTAATCTCGCGCCCGCTCGCCAGCCGCACCGTGTTCGGCCCGGCGACGGTCGCGCGCTCGTGGAAATGCTCGACCTTGTTGCTGTCGAGCGTGTTCGTATAGGCCCGCTCCAGGCGGTCGACATCACTGGCGACGAAGTCGCGCAGCTTGTTCCAGTCGAAGCTCGCCCCTCCCAGCGTCCAGCCATAGGTTGGCGCATCATGGAGCGAATGGGCAAAGTGGCTGGCATAGACGAGCAGCTTCTTGGGCACGCAGCCGCGGATCACGCAGGTGCCGCCGACGCGGAATTCCTCGGCCACGGCCACCTTCGCGCCATGCGAGGCGGCGATCCGGCTGGCCCGCACGCCGCCCGACCCCGCGCCGATCACGAACAGGTCGTAGTCAAATTCCGCCATCGTTAGCTCCCTTTGCGGCCCATATGGGGCCGAAAGGCGGCCTAGGCTAGCCCCGCCTCGGCCAGCAGCGCCGTGGTGCTGGCATCGAAGGCGGCGCCCGCCGTGCCGATCGACTTGGCGATCGCCTTGCCCAGCTCGACCCCGAACTGGTCAAAGGCATTGATCTCCATCAGCACGGCATTGGCGAAGGTGCGATGCTCGTGAAACGCGATCAGCGCGCCCAGCGTGGCGGCGTTCAGGTCCTCGCACAGGATCGTCGCCGAGGGGCGGTCGCCCGGATAGGCCCGCGCTGGATCGTCCGCCGCCTTGCCCGCCATCAGCGCCGCGCCCTGCGCAAAGCAGTTGGCCAGCAGGCTCTGGTGATGTTCGGGGGCAAGCTCGTCCCCGGCGGCAATGCTGGCGATGAAGTCTACCGGCACCACGTGGGTGCCCTGGTGGAGCAGCTGGAACACGGCGTGCTGGGCATCGGTCCCCACCCCGCCCCAGGTGATCGGCGCGGTCGGCCCATCGACCGGGCTGCCATCGGCCTTCACCGCCTTGCCGTTCGATTCCATCTCAAGCTGCTGGAGATAGGACGGTAACAGCCGCAGCCGCTCATCATAGGCGAAGACCGCGCGGGTCTGGCAGCCGCGCAGGCGGGCATAGGTCAGGTCGGCGAAAGCGGCGCGCAGGCACAGGTTGTCGGCCCCGTCGGTCTCCAGGAAATGCTGGTCTATCGCTGCGGCACCGGCCAGGAATTCGGCGAACTCGTCCCAGCCCAGCGCCAGAGCGATCGGAAAACCGATCGAGGACCACAGCGAGTACCGCCCGCCGACGCTCTCTCCGAAGGGCAGGACGCGGGTCTCGTCGATGCCCCATTCTACTGCCTTGTCGGGATAGGCCGTCAGCGCGATGACCCGGCCATAGGGATCCTCCACCCCGTTCTCACGCAGCCAGGCCAGGGCCGAGGCGGCGTTGGTCATGGTTTCGGTGGTGGTGAAGGTCTTGGAGGCGACCGCGATCAGCGTGGTGGCCGGGTCGCACCTGGCAAAGGCCGCTTCCAGCGCGCAGCCATCGATATTGGCGACGACCTGGACATCGACCACAGCCCCGCCCCGGGTCAGCGCATCAAGCGCCAGCGCCGGGCCCAGCGCCGAACCGCCGATGCCGATATGGATCAGGTGCCGTACTTCACCCAGCGCGCCGCCGTGGATCGCGGCCACCAGTCCGGCCATCCGGGCATGGAGCGCCGCGGCCTCTTCCACGCTGCTGTCGCGCCCGATCCCGCGCTGGGCGGTATGCTCCACCGCGCGGCCCTCGGTGACGTTGATCGGCTCACCCGCAAACATCGCGCCGCGCGCGCGCTTGAAGCCGACAGCCTCAGCCAGGGCGGTAAAGCCCGCCAGGTGCGCGGCATCGAGGTGGGTCTTCGACCAGTCAAACCGGATCGCCCCGCCCGGCAGCTCAAGCCGTGACGAAAGCAGATCCAGCCGCGCCGGATCGGCAAACAGTTCGGCCAGGCTGGGCCGGGGCAGACCCGCCAGATGGATCCAGGCTGCGGCCACTGCATTGCTCATCGTCTTGCTCCTTCAGCTTGGCGCCCTAATGCCCGCCCGTGCCGATTAGGGGAAGAGCGGTAAAATCGTATGCGGGCCAGCACCTTGCCCGCCAGCCGCCCGCCCCGCGTGATGAACCAAGCCCCTTGACGCGCGCCGCTGGCGCTCCGATGGACAGGATAATGAACGAACCGGTCGCCACTGCTGAAGCCGAGCCTGCCCCGGAAGCCCCTGAAGCGGCACCGGAAAGTGCAGCTTCGCAGCCCGAGGCGCGCAAGGAAGACAGCTTCCTGGTCTTCCTGCTCAAGCTGGTAGTGCTGGTCACGCTGTTCCGCAGCTTCGTCTTCTCGCCGTTCAACATCCCCAGCGAATCGATGCTGCCACGGCTGGTGAACGGCGATTACCTGCTGGCTGCCAAGTGGCCCTATGGCTACTCGCGCCATTCGCTGCCCTTCAGCCTGCCGGCCCTGCCCGAAACGCGCGTGCTGGCCGCCCCGCCCGAACGCGGCGACGTGGTGATCTTCAAGCAGCCGCCGCTGAAGGAGCTGGACTATATCAAGCGCGTGATCGGCCTGCCCGGCGATCTGGTGCAGATGGTCGACGGCCAGCTTTACCTCAACGGCGTGCCGGTGCCCAAGCAGCGGATCGCCGATTTCGAGATCCCGATTTCCCCCAACACCCAGTGCTATTCGCTGCAATTCATCGCCAAGCGGGCCGACGGCACCGATGTGTGCCGCTATCCGCGCTATCGCGAAACCCTGCCCGGCGGGCGTTACTACGAAGTGCTGGACCTGGGCCCGCGCCAGATGGACAACACCGAACCGGTCATGGTCCCCGAAGGCCACCTGTTCCTGATGGGTGACAATCGCGACAATTCCGAAGACAGCCGCTTCCCGGCCGAACCTGGCCGCGGGATCGGGCTGGTGCCGATGGACAACCTGGTCGGCCGCGCGATGGTCGTGATGTGGTCGACCGATGGCAGCGTCGAATGGTTCAAGCCCTGGACCTGGTTCAGCGCCGCCCGGTGGGACCGGCTGGGCGGGACCTTTTGAGCCGATGCTGGCACCAGACACCCACGCCTTCCTGACCGAACTGGCCGATCGCCCGCCGGTTGACGAAGGCTTGTGGCTGGAAGCGCTGACCCACGGGTCGACCGGGGCCGCGCGCGATTACCAGCGGCTTGAATTCCTGGGTGACCGGGTGCTGGGCCTGGTCATCGCCGAATGGCTCCACGCGGCCGAAACCGGGGACGAGGGCCGCCTCTCGCAGCGGCTCAACGCCCTGGTCTCGCGCGCCACCTGCGCCCGGATCGCGCGCTCGATCGATCTGGGCGCGCACATTCGCCTTGGCAAACAGGCCCGCGACGATGGCGGGGCCGACAGCGACAATATCCTGGGTGACGTGATGGAAGCCGTGATCGGCGCCAGCTTCGTCACCCACGGCTTCGACGCCACGCGGGCCATGGTCCGCCGGCTCTGGGCCGATGCTGTCGGCGGCCAGACCGGCCAGCGCAAACATCCCAAGTCCGCCCTGCAGGAATGGTGCGCCGGCAATCGCCGCCGCATGCCCGACTATCGCCTGGTCGAACGCAGCGGGCCTGACCACGCCGCGCGCTTCACCGTGGCTGTCAGCGTGCACGCCGTGGGTGAGGCAGAGGCCACCGCTGGGAGCAAGCAGGAAGCCGAAACCAAGGCGGCGGAAGAGTTCATGAAGCGGTTCGGGTAATCTGCCTGCCCGCAGGGCCAGGCTCCATCCCTTCCCCTCCCGCCTGCGGGAGGGGCCAGGGGAGGGCCTGTTAATTGTTCTCCGGGCCAGCTATGGTCCCACCTGAACACGCCCTCCCCCTGCCCCTCCCGTGAACGGGAGGGGAGTTCGCGGACGGCTTCCTGCGGAGCCTGTTTTATGAATACCCGCTGCGGCCTGATTGCCGTGCTTGGCGCCCCCAATGCGGGCAAGTCCACGCTTGTGAATGCCCTGGTTGGCCAGAAGGTGGCGATCGTTTCGGCCAAAGCCCAGACCACGCGGGCGCGGCTGATGGGGATTGCGCTGGAAGGGACCGCGCAGATCATCCTGGCCGATACCCCCGGCCTGTTCGAACCCAAGCGCCGGCTTGACCGGGCGATGGTCAACGCCGCCTGGGAAGGCGCGGCCGAAGCCGATGCGATCCTGCTGATCGTCGATGGCCGCAAGAAGAAGCTCGATTACCTCGAACCGATCCTGACCAGCCTGGCCGGTCGCCCGGAACGCAAGATCCTGGTGCTCAACAAGGTCGATGAAGTGGCCAAGGAGCCGCTGCTGGTCACCGCCCAGGCCCTGGCCGGCGAAGGCCAATTCTCCGAAGTGTTTTTCATCTCGGCCCTGACCGGCGACGGCGTGCCCGAACTCAAGGCCCGCCTGGCCGAGCTGATGCCCGAAGGCCCCTGGCACTATCCCGAAGACCAGGTTTCCGACGCCAGCGAACGCCTGCTCGCCGCCGAAATCACCCGCGAACAGCTCTACCGCCAGCTCCACGACGAGCTGCCCTATGACAGCACGGTCCGACCCGAAAGCTACACCCAACGCAAGGACGGTTCGGTTGAGATCCACCAGCAGATCGTGATCGCCCGCGACAGCCAGAAGGGCATCGTCCTAGGCAAGGGCGGCGCGCGGCTGAAATCGATCGGCGAGGCGGCACGCAAGGAACTGACCGACCTGCTCGGCACCAAGGTCCACCTCTTCCTCCACGTCAAGGTCGACGAGAAGTGGGGCGAGGACAAGGAAATCTACGAAGAGCTCGGACTGGAATGGGTGAAGTAAGGGTCAGGCGGATCGGCCCCGCAGGGTTTGTCGCAGTAGCGGCCATCGCGGCCAGCCTGACCTCTCAGCCGATTGCTGCCCAACAAATTCGCGCCCCGGGCAGTCACTTTTTCCAATGCTCGGTTGAACGAAAGTTCCTGGCTCCAGATCAGTTCGGTCAATTGCCGACCTTTCTCAATGCAGCAAACAAAGGCGAAACGGCCAAGCAATGGCTCGCCTCCGATCCGGGGCCAGAGTCGATCCAGGCCCACGCCGAAGTTGAACCGGACGGCAGCATCAGCAAGCTCTCGATGGATTGGCTGCAGGCTGGTTCGACCGGCTGGCCGCACTGGATTCGGACCGATGCCAATGATGTCTACCTTCGGGCAAGTTTTGGTTCCGGCACGCGCTACGAGCTACCCGGCAAGGTCAAACCGCAACCGGTGTTCGACCCCGATTTGCTAGTGCTGCATCTGACGGTTTACTCGCAGAAAAAATTCAGGACACCCATTGCGATCTGGCTTTCACACCCGGAAGCCTCAGGATTTGGCGGATTGGCGACGGTTCCCTATTGGCGCAAATCGGCCGAAATACGATTTGGCTGGCCTGAACTGCGGACCTTCGCGGCAAATCAGAAATCGCTTTACGTGTTCGTGAATCTTCTGACCGGCAACCGAGCCGCTGGTAATCAGAGGTTCGTCAAATTTGCCAGTGTCGACATTACACCCTTCCCCCGGGTGATCGAACAAATGAAACTGGCGGAGCAGGATTTGCGCGGGCTGGCAATGCAGGCGTCGAGCAAGTGTACCAAGCACGTGGTGCCAGAACCCGCCGAGCTTTCCCCAGAGGAAGAGCTACACGGCATTATCTGATTTCACCGGCACATTTGCCGGGATCGACAATCCGATCTAGTCTCCCCGCATCGGGGTCGCAGTTCGGGGAGACTGCCGGTGAACACCTATCACTACATCGCGCTGAGCATGTTCGTGGTGCTTGCGCTGTTCGATCATTTCGGGCGCGGGCACGAGGCTCCGCAGGTGCCGCAATGGCGCCTGCTCGGCACGATCTCTGCGCTGAGCTACTTCGCGATCATCACCTATGCCCCGCTGCTGTGGGATAGCCTCCTGGGCCAATATCGCCTGATCCCGGCCGATACCTATCCGCTCTGGTTGCAGGTGATCGGCGGCCTCTTCGTCTATGAGCTGGGGGTCTATTGGTGGCACCGCACCATGCACAGCTTTGACTGGCTATGGCGCCATACCCACCAGATGCACCACAGCGCCGAACGCGTCGATATCTGGGGGGCCTTCTGGTTCCATCCGCTCGATTCGATGGCCTGGGCCCTGCTCGGATCGCTTTCGCTAGTCTGGATCGTGGGCGTATCAGCCGAGGCGGCGCTGATCATCAGCGCGATCGGCACTTTCCCGGCGATGTTCCAGCACGTCAACATCAAGACGCCGCAATGGCTGGGCTATATCGTCCAGCGCCCGGAGAGCCATTCGATCCACCATCAACGCGGCGTCCATGCCTATAACTATGGCGACCTGCCGATCTTCGACATCCTGTTCGGTACCTTCCGCAATCCGAAGGACTGGCAGGAAGAGGCCGGATTCCATCCCGGCTCGACCCGGCAAATCGGCGAGATGCTGGCCTTCAAGAAGATCAGCTAGGCGGCGGCGGCTTCAACTGGCGAAATCAACCGGCTCCAGTCCCGGTGCTTCCTGGCCGGTCACTTCGTCCAGAATGGCCAGTCTGCAGATCCCGGAGGCCTCGCCGCGTTGCGCAATGCGGTAGCGGCGGTTCGGCTCTGGCAGGAACGACGCCCCGTTGATGCACCAGTCATTGCCGTTGTAGGAGACGCCTGGTGCCCCGAACAGGCGAGTCATGCGGGCATAGACGAAAGTGCGCTGCCGCACCGGTACCAGCACGGCTGCTGGTTGCTTGGCCGCCCACGTGAAGATCTTCACGGTGCGCGCCTCGGCGAAACTGGCAGTGCTGCCCAAGCGATACTCCTGCGTGGTGGCGGCTGTAGCGCTGACCGTGTCGGCAACACCCAGCGCGAACACCAACTCGGCATATTCGGATCCAAACACAGCACCTTTGGGCGAGCGTACCTGCCCGGCGCATCCCACCACGGCAAATGCGGCGACACAGAGCGCGGCATATTTAGTCGGAAGAGCGATCATTCCGATTTCCTCTTCTCCAGCAGTCCCGACTTTCGGGGCTTCCGCCCTTAACGCAACTTGGCAATTCCGATCCCGTCGATCTTGGCGCGGTCCTTGGTCGATTCCTCGCTGCGGTTGAGCGCCTTGGCGATCTCCTTCAGGCCCTTGCCCTTGGCGGCAAGGGTGCGCAGCTTGGCGACTTCATCGCTCTTCCACGGCTGGCGATGCTTGGTGAACTGTTCGGCCATGGCGGGTGCTTAGCGCAATCGAGCGGCCTGCCCCATTAATTTCCTACCGGCTCGCAACAGGGTAAACTGCGCGCCGCTCTTTGAACCGTTAATTCATGCACTTGTTGCGCTCGCCTATATGGCTCTGCGCGCGTGTTTCATCAACTAAAGTCCGGCGACTCCGCAGGACTGCGAGGGGCCGGTGCGCATCAGTAGTGCTCAGATTGCACCAATAGCCTGCAACTTGGCGCGCAAGGTCGCCTCATCGAACGGTTTGGTCACATATTCGTCCGCCCCGGCGGCGATGCCGCGGTGGATGTCATGCGCGCCGGACTTGCTGGTGCAGAACACCGCCTTCGCCTTCTCATTGCCGCGGATCGCGCGGAACGAGGCGATGAATTCGATCCCGGTCATGATCGGCATGTCCCAATCGAGCAGCACCAGATCGGGCATGGAGAGCTGGCAGCGGCCGAGCGCTTCCTGGCCGTTTTCGGCCTCGGTCACGACATAGCCGAGCGCCTCGACGATCCGGCGCGAGACTTTGCGGACCACGCGCGAATCGTCGACAATCAGGCAGTGGCGCTGGCGCGGTGCTTCGGGCAGCGGTTGCGGCACGGCAACCGGCGCGGATGGCATCTGCACCGGGGGAATCGCCGCGCGGCCCATCGCCGCGGGTTCCACCGGCTGGTGCGAACGTTTGATCAGGTCGCGAATGGCACGACCTCCCCGCCAACCATGCCGGGCAGCATGCCGCCAGCTTCCCCAGCCGTGCGGCGCACGTGGAGGTAGGGCATCCAGACATCGCCGAAATCGGCCTTCTGGTACCACACGTCGAGGACGTCATACGAGGCCCAGAAACCGTTGGGTTCCTGCAGCCGGATTCCTTCGCCGATCCGGGGGACCGAAGCGAAGCGCAGCCGCTCCTGGCTCTGGTAGGATTCGTTCTGGATTTCGATCTCGATCAAGGTCGCGCTCCCGAAGGCCGTCCCTGCCGAGGTAAGCAAAAATCCTTTCCGAATTCCCAATAGGCGCGCGGCCGATCAGCCCTTTTTGGCAGCCTTCTTGGCCGGGGCCTTTTTCTTCGCCGGAGCCTTCTTGCGGCCGCCCTTTTTGGCCGGACCCTTGGCTGCCTTTTCGGTGATCAGGGTGGCGGCCTGCTCAGCGGTCAGGTCCTCCGGCTTCTGGTCCCGCGGCAATGTCGCATTGGTAGTCCCGTCAGTGACATAGGGGCCATAGCGACCCGCCATCAGCTTCATCTCGCCGCCGCTTTCGGGGTGCGGGCCAAAGGTCTTGAGCGGCTCTGCCGCAGCGCGCGCACCCCGCCCACCCCCGTTTGCCGCCTCGGCCAGCTTGGCAACGGCGCTGTTCATCCCGGTCTCGAATATTTCAGCCGTGGAGCGCAGCTTCGCGTACTTGCCCTGGTGCGCCAGGTACGGGCCGTAGCGGCCGAGACTGGCCGTGATCGGCTCACCCGATTCGGGGTGATTGCCGATCGTGCGCGGCAGGCTCAGCAGCTTGACTGCCCAGTCGAGATCCAGCTCGCCGATATCCTTGGGGATCGAGCTGCGCTTGGCCTCCTTGCCGCCGCCCATCTCGATGTAGGGGCCGAAGCGGCCGGCCTTGCGGCTGATCGGCTCGCCGGTTTCAGGATGCTTGCCGATCTCGCCATCGGCTTCCCCGCCATTGCCGCCGGGTTGGGCGAACTTGCGGGTGAACTTGCACTCCGGATAGTTCGAGCAGGCGACGAAGGCCCCGAAACGGCCGCCGCGCAGTGCCAGCCGGCCGGTGCCGCAGTTCGGGCACTTGCGCGGATCGCCGCCGTCTTCTTGGGCGGGGAACAGATAGTCGGACAGGTATTCGTCCAGCGCCTCGGTCACTTCGGACGGCTTCTGGCCCATCACCTCGTCGGACTTGGGCTTGAAGTCCTTCCAGAACTCGGCAAGCACGGCCTTCCATTCGGCCCGGCCGCCGGAAACATCGTCGAGCTCTTCTTCCATCCCGGCGGTAAAATCATAGGCAACATAGCGCGGGAAGAAGCGTTCCAGGAACGCGGTGAGGAGTCGACCGGATTCCTCTGCAAAGAAACGATTTTTCTCCGTCCGGACGTAATTGCGGTCCTTCAGCACCAGGATCGTCGCCGCATAGGTCGATGGACGGCCGATGCCGAGCTCTTCCAGCCGCTTGACCAGCGTCGCTTCCGAATAGCGCGGCGGCGGCTGGGTGAAGTGCTGCGTCGCGTCCACCGCGCGCTTGGCCGGGCTGTCACCCTTGGCCATGACCGGCAGCAGGCCACTGTCATCTTCGTCCTCGCCGGGTTTCTGATCGAGAGTTTCGTCGTAAACAGCCAGGAAGCCCGGGAACTTCACGACCTGGCCGGTGGCGCGCAGCTCGTGCCGGCTGGTGCCGTCTCGCAGGGTGACAGTGGTGCGCTCGATATTGGCGCTGGCCATCTGGCTGGCAATCGCGCGTTTCCAGATCAGTTCGTAAAGCCGCGCCTCGTCACCGCTGCCAAAGTGATCGCGGCCAAAGTCGGTCGGCCGGATCGCCTCGTGCGCTTCCTGGGCGTTCTTCGCCTTGGTTTCATAATGACGCGGTTTTTCAGGCAAGTAGTGGCCATTGTTATAGCGATCGCTGATCGCCTTGCGCGCCGCCGAAATGGCGCTGGGGTCCATCTGCACCCCGTCGGTCCGCATGTAAGTGATCGCGCCGGCCTCATAGAGGTTCTGCGCCGCCCGCATGGTATGCGCAGCGGCAAAGCCCAGCTTGCGCGCGGCTTCCATCTGCAGGGTCGAGGTGGTGAACGGCGGCCAGGGGTTGCGGCGGGTGGGCCGGGTCTCGACCTCCTCGACCCGGAAGGCTCCGCCCTCGACGGCGGCCTTAGCCCGCTCGGCGCTGCCCTGGTCGCCCAGGCTCAGCTTCTCGAGCTTCTCGCCGTCGAACTTGATCAGCCGGGCGGTGAACTCGGTTCCGTCGTGCTCCAGCTTGGCGGCGACTGACCAGTATTCCTGCGGCCGGAACAGCTCGATCTCATGCTCACGCTGGCAGATCAGGCGAAGCGCCACCGACTGGACCCGGCCAGCACTCTTCGCCCCGGGCAACTTGCGCCACAGCACCGGCGAAAGCGTGAAGCCGAACAGATAGTCGAGCGCGCGGCGCGCCATGTAGGCGTCGATCAGGTCCTGATCGAGTTCGCGCGGTTGCCCCATTGCGGTGGTCACCGCATCCTTGGTGATCGCGTTGAAGGTGACGCGCTGGACGTCCTTGGGCAGCGCCTTGCGCTTGGCCAGCAGTTCGCGGACGTGCCACGAGATTGCTTCGCCCTCACGGTCAGGGTCAGTCGCGAGGATCAGGCGATCGGCGGTCTTGGCTGCATCGGTGATCGCCTTCACCCGGCTGGCCTTGTCGCCATAGAGTTCCCAGTCCATCGCGAAGTCGTCATCGGGCCGCACCGACCCGTCCTTGGGCGGCAGATCGCGGATGTGACCATAGGAGGCGAGGACGGTGAAATCCTTGCCCAGATACTTCTCGATGGTCTTGGCCTTGGCCGGGGATTCAACGATGACAAGTTGCATGACGGGTGATTGCAATCCTTACGCGTATACGTACACGCGAGGGTGGCGGCGCAGCTGGCCCGCCGTCAAGGGGGATGAATGGTACGGTTTTGGGGCATGATCGGGCTGGCGCTGGCGGTAGTATCGTCAAGCCTGACTGCGCAGAACGCTCCGGCAGAACGGCTGGAGGGTGCGCTGCTGCCGGGCTATGTCGTTGCCTACAAAGCGGGTGATCAGCAGCGTTCGATCCGCGAGGAAGTGCCGCAGGGTGAGAATGTGCAGCGCTGGTCGCGCATGATCACGACGCAGAGGTTCGCTGGGATCGCCGCCCGGATCGGCGCGGTCGATTTCGCCCGGCTGATGACCAGGGGCGTGATCGGTTCCTGCCCTGGGGCAAGCAGCAGCACGCCAACCGAGCTTACCGTCTCGGGGCGGCCAGCGGCGCAATTGCGGGTCGATTGCCCACAGGTCGCCGCCACCGGCAAGCCCGAGACCTTCGTCCTGCTCGTCGTGTCAGGCGAGCAGGACCTGCTGGCGCGCCAAGTCGCTTTCCGCAGCGTGCCGAACGAGGACGATCTGCAGTGGGCCGATGCCGTACTGAGCGGCTCGGTCGTCTGCAGGAGCGGGGACATGGACCCGCCCTGCGACCGGAACGACTAGGGCGTCCGCCGCCAGGCCAGCCAGAAGCCCAGCCCCAGGGCAACGTCGATACCCGCGAAGAAGGCGACCGGCGGGGGAACGGGATAGCCCTGCGCAAACAATGCCAGGGCCGGCAAGCCGAACACCAGCTTTTCCGCCACGGCCGGCAGCATCAGCGAGCGGTATTTCACCGGATCACCGCCGATGATCCAGAACACCACCTGGAATACCAACGCCAGACCGACAAAGCCGAGGAAGGTTTCGGCCCCGACGGGCGGCAGCGGGGTCAGGTAAAGTGGGGCCAGAACGATCACGCCATAGATCGCCGCCCAGCGGAACATCCGGCGGGGAAAGACGAGTTGGGTCATGACTTGCTCCTCAGGTTCGGCTGATCCGTCCGCCGGCATGGCGAACCAGGGTGCCCGCGAGTTCCAGTTCAAGCAGGGCGAGTTGTACTGCACCAGCGCTGGCGCCGCTCTGCCGGACCAGCTCATCAACCGGGATCGGGGCTGTGGTCAGCAGGCCGGCAATGTCGGCAGGATCGTCCGGGGCGTCGGTCGGTTCCCAATCAATCGCCGCCTCGCGCAGAACCGAACGGGGCTGCCCCTGGAAGCTGGTCAGCAGTTCGATCACATCCTCGGTCCGTTGGACCAGCGTGGCGCCATCACGGATCAACTGGTTGCAACCCTGTGAGCGGCTGTCGAGCGGGGAACCCGGCACGGCCATCACCTCACGGCCAGCCTCACCCGCCAGCCGCGCGGTAATCAGCGAGCCGGACTTGGGCGCTGCCTCGACGATCAGGGTCCCGGCGGCAATTCCGGCGATGATCCGGTTGCGCGAGGGGAAGTGGCGCGCGAGGGGTTCGGTCCCCGGTGGCTGCTCGGCCAGAAGCAGGCCCTGCGTGGCAACCGCCTCCTGCAGCTCGGCATGCTCAGGCGGGTAGGCAATCTCGATCCCGCTGGCGATCACCCCGATCGTGCCGCCGGCCAGCGACGCCTGATGCGCAGCGCCGTCGATCCCGCGCGCGAGGCCTGAAACCACCACGAAGCCCGCTTCGGCAAGCTCTCCGGCAAACATCCGCGCCAGCTTCACAGCTGCGGCGGAGGCATTGCGCGCACCGACAATCGCAACGCAAGGTCGCTGGGTAAGACTGGCATCGCCGCGACAGGTCAGGATCGGCGGCGCGCCTTCGAGCTCGGCCAGCAGCGGTGGGTAGTCAGGCGAATCGTGGAAGAGATAGCGAGCGCCCGCTGCACGGACGGCCTGCACTTCGGCAGCGACCCGGTCTTCACTGGCGGGCTGGTAGCCTCCCCTCCCCCGCTGGACGAGGTCTGGCAGTGCCGCCAGTGCCGCCTCGGCAGTAGCGAAGCGTTGCAGCAACTGGCGGTAGGAAACCGGCCCGACATTGGGCGAACGCAGCAGGCGGATGCGCGCGAAGGCTTCCGCCTGGCTGAGCAAATCCATCAGGCCTTGCTGCCTACGCGCGGTTCGGTCCCCGCGAGTAGCCGCTGGATATTGCCGCGATGCAGCACCAGCACGATCACGGCAATCGCGGCGAGGACTGGTGCGTAGTCGGTCCGGCCCAGCCACCAGGCTGCAATGGGCGCGACAATCGCGGCTGTCATTCCCGCGAGCGAGGAAATCCGCGTAATCGCCAGCAGTCCCAGCCAGGTGACCGCATAGGCAAGGCCAATCGGCCAGGCGAGGCCAAGCGAAGCGCCCATCATCGAGGCGACGCCCTTGCCGCCTTTGAACCGCAACCAGACCGGAAAGCAGTGCCCCAGGATCGCCCCCAGGGCGGCCAGTGCCTCATGCCCCGGCCAGACGGCCCGGGCGATCAGGACCGCCGCCAGCGCCTTGAGCAGATCCAGCAGCAGGGTGGCCGCCGCGATTCCCTTGCGCCCGGTTCGCAGCACATTGGTCGCGCCGATATTGCCCGAGCCGATCGAACGCAAATCCCCTGCGCCGGAAAGGCTGGTCAGGATCAGGCCAAAGGGGATCGACCCCAGCGCATAGCCCAGCGCAAGTGCGATCAGGTTTTCCATCCGAACGATCCCTTCCCTTTACCGCCTGATCGTAGCTACAAGGGAGGCGCACCGGCAAGACCGGCCCGGGGGAATATGTCCGAAATCGATCCTGCTGCACCCTTGCTCCTGTTCGATTCCGGTGTGGGCGGACTGTCGGTCCTTGCTGAGGTGCGCCGCCTGCTGCCCGATGCGCCGGTGATCTACGCCGCGGACAACGGCGGCTTGCCCTATGGCCCCAAGACCGAAGCGGAAGTGGCCGCCCGGGTCTGTGGCCTGCTGGGGCGGATGGCCGAGCGCTATCGCCCCCGGCTGATCTGCATTGCCTGCAATACCGCTTCGACCATCGCGCTGGGCATGGTCCGCGACGTGCTCGAAATCCCGATCGTCGGCACCGTCCCGGCGATCAAGCCGGCGGCCGAGCAGACCCGAAGCGGCACGATCGGCCTTCTGGGCACGGCGGCAACGATCCGCCAGCCCTATGTTGACCGGCTTGAGGCCGAATTCGCCCAGGGCAAGCTGCTGCTCCGCGCCGCCGCGCCGGAACTTGTCGCAGCGGCAGAAGCCAAGCTGCGCGGCGAGCCGGTCGATCCGGCAATCTACCAGCACGCCGCAGCAACGCTGCGCAACAAGGCTGGCGGGGATGCGATCGATACGGTGGTGCTGGCCTGCACACACTTCCCCTTGCTTGAGCCCGAACTGGCCGCTGCGTTCGGCTCCGGGGTCGGCTTTGTCCACGGAGCGGCGGGGATCGCCCGCCGTATTGCGCAGCTCAGTGAGGGCCAGTCGATGAATCGGATCAGACCTGATTTCGCCCTGTTCACCCGCGGCGAGCCAGGTCTGGCCGCGCTTGCACCGGCTTTGACCAGCTATGGCCTGTCCCGCATGGAGTTTTTGTGATGCGCCGCAAGATCAACATCGCGCTGCTGATCCTGATCCTGCTGATCGGCCTGCCGTACTACTGGCTGCTGCTCGATAACCGCCCGGGCAAGGCCACGCCCAAGCCCGTCACGATTGGGCAATTGCGTGAGCTTGCCGGCTCTGTGCCGGGCCAGGCACCCAGCGCGCTGGAACTGGAGCTGGTGGCGCAGCGTCTGGTACCCCGCACGCTGTTTGCTGCAGGCAATGGCATGAAGCGGGCGGTGATCGGGGTCATGGCCTGGCGCTTGCCAGTGGTGGACGGCAAGCCGGTGCTGATCGACACCGGCCTCAATGCGATTGATGCCAAGGCGATGGCCATGGCCGAGTTCTGGCCGGAGCGACAAGCCAAGGTCGAGCGCGCGATGGACGAAGCGGGGTTGATCCTGGCGACGCACGAACACCCCGATCACCTCGGCGCACTGGCGCGAAAAGGCGGTTCGGCGCTGTCGAAGACTGCACAGCTCAATGCCGGACAATTGCCGCCCTCGCCCTACGCGGCGCGCCTGGTCTGGTCCGGAAGCCCGCCCCAGCCCAGGATTGCCTCGGACGATCCCCAGGCCGTTGCGCCAGGGGTGGTGGTGATCCCTGCCCCGAGCCACACGCCGGGCTCGCAGATGATCTACGTCCGCCTGGTTGACGGCCGCGAAGTGCTGTTCGCCGGCGATATCGCGACCATGGCTGCCAGTTGGCAGGAACTGCGCGCCCGCTCGCGCTTGATCGGCGATTACCTGGCCCCCGAGGACCGGCGCGAGGTCTTTGCCTGGCTACGCACGATCCGCGCGCTCAAGGATCAGGCACCTGGCCTGCTGATCATTCCCGGACACGATTTCGAATGGTTGATCCATGACAAGGCGGCAAAGGCCACAGTTCGAGTAGGGTTCCGGCAATAAGTCGCTGGCGCGGGGGCCCCGCATAAGCTAGAGGCGCCGGAAAGCAGGAAGCGGAACCCGCTAGTGAACTACGACCAGATTTTCGACCAAGCGATCGACCGGCTGCATTCGGAAGGCCGCTACCGGGTGTTCATCGACATCCTGCGCAACAAGGGCGCTTACCCCAACGCCCGCTGTTTTGCCGGGCACAACGGTCCCAAGCCGATCACCGTCTGGTGTTCGAACGACTATCTCGCCATGGGTCAGCATCCGACGGTGATCAGCGCGATGGAAGAGGCGCTGCACGACGTCGGCGCCGGATCGGGCGGCACCCGCAACATCGGCGGCAACACCCATTACCACGTTGATCTGGAGCGCGAACTGGCCGACCTGCACGGCAAGGATGGGGCGCTGCTGTTCACCTCAGGCTATGTCTCGAACGATGCCACGCTTTCGACACTGGCCAAGATCCTGCCGGGCTGCGTGATTTTCTCGGACGAGCTCAACCACGCCAGCATGATCGCCGGGATCCGCAATTCCGGTGCGGAAAAGAAAGTGTTCCGGCACAACGATGCCGCACACCTGGAAGAGCTGCTGGCCGAAACCGACCCGGCGCTCCCCAAGCTGATCGCCTTTGAAAGCGTCTATTCGATGGACGGCGATGTCGCCCCGATCCACGCGATCTGCGACCTGGCCGACAAGTACAACGCGCTGACCTACATCGACGAGGTCCACGCGGTCGGCATGTACGGCGCGCGCGGTGGCGGCATTTCGGAACGTGACGAAGCCGCGCAGCGCATCACCATTATCGAGGGCACGCTGGGCAAGGCCTTTGGCGTGATGGGCGGCTATATCGCGGCCGATGCCAAGATCATCGACGTGATCCGCTCCTACGCCCCCGGCTTTATCTTCACGACCTCGCTTTCGCCGGTGCTGGTTGCTGGCGTGCTCGCCTCGGTCCGCCACCTCAAGCAGTCGAGCGTCGAGCGCGAAGGCCAGCAGGCCGCTGCTGCCTTCCTCAAGCAGTCCTTTGCCGCTGCCGGCCTGCCGGTGATGCCCAGCACCACCCATATCGTGCCGCTGATGGTGGGCGATCCGGTCCGCGCCAAGCAGATCAGCGACATCTTGCTGGCCGAATACGGCGTCTATGTGCAGCCGATCAATTTCCCGACAGTCCCGCGCGGCACCGAGCGCCTGCGCTTCACGCCTGGCCCAGCCCATACCGAAGCAATGATGCGCGAACTGACTGCAGCGCTGGTAGAGATCTGGGAGCGGTTAGAGCTTAAGTTGGCGGCCTGACCTCGCAAGTAATTAGAGCGGCAGTCTTTTTTGGCGCCGCTCAATTGACTTGAAGTAATTCCTAATCATTCTCCGCAACTTACGGGGTTAACCCGGTAAGACTACGGAGGGGGCAATGGCGCCAGCGCCTGAGGCAGTAGACAGCGGCACCGAAGCTAGCCTTGCGGGCGATCCTTCAGCTGGAATGCAACAGAATTCGGATAGGCTTGCTGAAGATGCCAGCCCAAAGCACGCCCCGCCACTCAGCGGCCCATGGTGGCTGCTATTGATCGCAATGGTGGCAGCCTTGGCGAAATGGCTGTTTTAAGGCTGCTGGCAGTATAGAAAAAGGGGCGGGTCCACCGAGTGGCCCGCCCCTTTCCTTTTTCCGTCCAGACCGCTCAGCGCAGGCTGACGACGTTGTCGCTTTGGCGCGGGTCGGCGCGGTCGCCGCGATAGAGGCTGGCCATCGGCTCATCGGTAGCACCGATCGCCTGCGCCTGGCCGAAGCCGTTGAAGGCCGTCTTCATCGCCGCGCCATAGGCACCCAGCATGCCGATCTCGATATAGTCACCGGCCTTGATGTCAGCCGGCAGCCGGAACGGGCCTTCCATGTAGTCGGCATCGTCACAGGTCGGACCATAGAAGGCAAAGCCCTCTTCGACTTCGTCGCGTCCTTCAGTTAGGCACTGAACGGGGAAGCGCCAGCCGACATGGGCTGCGTCGTAAAGAGCGCCATAGGCTCCGTCGTTGATGTACAGCTCGTTCCCGCGGCGCTTTTCGACGCGCACGATCAGCGAGTTGTATTCAGCACACAGCGCCCGGCCTGGTTCGCACCACAGCTCAGACGAATAGGATACCGGCAGCGATTCGGCCGCGCGGTGGATCACGCCGAAGTAGTCTTCCAGCGGCGGCGGCTCCATGCCCGGATAGATCGACGGGAAGCCGCCGCCGACATCGATGATGTCGATCGTGACGGACGCGTCGACAATCGCCGCACGGACGCGCTCCATCGCCTGCACATAGGCAAACGGGGTCATCGCCTGGCTGCCGACATGGAAGCAGATGCCAAGGCTGTCCGCCACCTGGCGGGCGGCCTGCAGCAGCGGCGCGGCATCGGCCAGGTCCACACCGAACTTCGAGGCAAGGCTCAGCTCGGAATAGTCCGACGAAACGCGCAGCCGGACGCACAGTGAAAGGTCGGCTGCGCCATCGGTTGCCGCAACGATCTTCTCGAGCTCTTCCTGCGAATCGAGGCTGAAAACGCGAACGTCGTGCTGGCGATAGGCCTCGGCAATCGCGCCGGGGGTCTTCACCGGATGCATGAAGCACAGGACGGCTTCCGGGAGCGTCGCGCGGACCAGCCGCACCTCGGCGATCGAGGCGACGTCGAAATGGGTCACGCCAGCGTCCCACAGAACCTTGAGCAGGTCCGGCGAGGGATTGGCCTTTACCGCATAGAGCGACTTGCCCGGAAACTTCTCGACGAAGAAGCGGGCGGCGCGCGTGGCGGCGTGCGGGCGGTTCAGGATGACCGGTTCGTCGGGCGCGAGCGCGCGAACTACGGACAGAGCGTCAGGATACTGGTGCAACTCAAGGGACCCCCAATAGGCCTTCCGGCCAGGTAACACGAAGACGAGGCTGCCTTGCGGTTATTGGAAGTCCCCTTGGGGCAGCGGGGGCGGGCTATAAAGATTCGCGCCTTAATCGCAAGTGAAAATCACCCCCTGGCGAGGTGCTCGGCAACCGCCCGGAAGGCGGGTAGCGAAGTGGGGTCGAATGCTGTGTTCGCGGCGATGGGATGGGAGCCAAACCGGGCGATCACCACCTCTGCCACCGGGTCGACATAGATCGCCTGCCCATGGATCCCGCGGGCGGAAAAAGCGCCGTGATTACCGGGCATTATCCACCACTGGCGGGTGTAGGAACCGTCCTTCAGCCACTGGTATCCGGCCGGCGCGAAGGCCGTCTTGCTGCCTCCCGCCTTGACTGCGGCGACCACTTCGCGGGCAATGTTCTGTCCGCCATTGCCGTACCCATCACAGCGCATCACCTCACCGAATCGGGCCATGTCCCGCAGCACGGGATTAAGTCCCCCGCCCGCGAAGGGCATTCCGGTCGAATCGATCAGGAAATCGGCATCCTGCTCCATCCCCAGCGGCGCCCAGATTCGCCCTGACAGCACCTGGTCGATTCGCTTGCCTTCGGTGCGCGCGACGATCCAGCCGAGCACTTCGGTGTTGCAGGTGCGATAGGTGAACCGCTTGCCATGCTCACCGTTCTTGCGGATCGCAGGCAGAAAGGCATAGACATCGCCGGGCCCCGTGTAGCCCGGCGCGCGCGGGGTCAGCCCCAGGGCATTGCTCATCGCCCCAATACCCGAACTGGGATCGGTATACTCTTCCGAGAAATCGAGTGCGGTGGTCATATCCATGACCTGGGCCAGCGTGGCATCGGCAAAGCCGCTGCCAGCCATTTCGGGCAGCAGGTCCGCAATTGGCGCCTGCGGATCAAGCCGGCCTTCGCGCACCAGCATCTCGGCCAAGGTACCGACGAAGCTCTTGGTTACTGAGAAGGCGATATGCGGCGTATCCTGCCGCGTAACGCCCAGGTAGCGCTCGTAAACAATCGTGCCCCGGTGGAGCACCAGCACCGCATCGGTGAAGTTGACCGCCAGCGACTCTGCCCAGGTCAGTTCGCGCCCATCGTCCATCGCCTTGAAGGTGATGGCATCGATATCGTCGCGCAGCGCCACCGGCAGTTGCCAGACCGGGCCGCTCCCGCGCGAGACGCGCGCCGTTGGCAGGAATTCACGCATCCGCGAATAGGCAAAGCGGTGGGTCGGAAAACGCATGTGATCCGCCCGCGCCCAGGCCAGCCGCTTGTCCGGCGCGGGCGGCAGACCCTCCATCCAGCCCATGGTGACGGGGTCGGACGAATGGGCATCAAGGATCTTGTCGGGCACTACTCTCTCCGGCTTTGTTATGCCGGGGACTGTGCCTCAGGAAAGCCGGTCGCGGAAGTCCTCGTAACCGAACCGCTTCACGCATTCGAGCTGGTCGGTCTCGCTGTCCCACAGCCAGATCGACGGCAGCGGCACACCGTTGAAGGTGTTGGTCTTGACCATCGAGTAATGCGCCTGGTCGAGGAAGGCGAAGCGCTGACCCACGTGCGGGCCCTCAGCGAAGCGGTAATCGCCGATCACATCGCCCGCCAGGCACGACGGCCCGCCCAGTCGCACGGCTCCGCCCGCGCCCTCATCAACGTCTGCGGCGACCTGCGGCAATTCGCCCAGCATCGCCGGACGATAAGGCGCCTCGATCACGTCGGGCATGTGACAGGTGGCGGAAATGTCCACTATCGCCACCGGCATGCCATTCTCGCCAAGGTCGAGCACGGTGCCGACCAGGATTCCGGCGTCGAGCGCCACGGCCTCGCCCGGTTCGAGATAGACCTCGGCCCCGGTATCGTCCTTCAGGTCCCGCAGGAATTCGACCAGCTCGTCGCGCTGGTAATCGGCCCGGGTGATGTGGTGCCCGCCGCCCAGGTTGATCCACTTGATCTCGCCAAAGTATGGCTCGAGGTAATCGAACGCGACGTCCCAGGTGCGCTTGAGCGGCTCCAGGTCCTGCTCGCACAGGGTGTGCATGTGGATCCCGTCAACCAGCGCCATATGCTCGGCCGTCAGCTGGTCAATCGGGAAGCCCAGCCGCGAATGCGGCGCGCAGGGATCATAGCGCGGCACCTCGCCTTCGGGATGCAGCGGATTGATCCGCAGGCCGATGTCGAAGCTTTCGCCCCGCGCCCGAGCTGCCTCGATGATCGCCGAGCAGCGGACGATCTGCTGCGGCGAATTGAAGATCACATGATCCGACAGGCGCAGGATCTCGTCGAGATCCTCCGGCTTGTAAGCCGCGCAATAGGTCGCGATCTCGCCATCGTAGAATTCGCTCGCCAGCCGGGCTTCCCACAGCCCGGAGGTGCAGACCCCGTCGAGATACTCACCCACGATCGGCGCGACCGACCACATGGAGAAAGCCTTCAGCGCGGCCAGCACCTTGATCCCGGCCCGGTCGCGAATGTCTGCCAGGATCGACAGGTTCTGCCGCAGCCGCGCCGCATCGACGACGAAAGCGGGACTATCGACGCGGGAGAGATCGAATTGGGCAAAGGCCCCGGGATCACCGGCTCTGGTTTCCATATCCACTCTTTCGTCATTCCCGCGAAAGCGGGAACCCAGCTCCGGCCGTCGCGTCCAGATCGTCCCTCTGGAGATGGGTCCCCGCTTTCGCGGGGATGACGGATGATTGGCAGTCTAGTTTAGAACTCCAGCGGCCCGGCCAGTTCCTTGACCTGCCACGGCAGCCCCTGCGTGTTGAGCATGTCCATGAAGGGATCGGGATCCATCTGCTCCATGTTGAACACGCCCTCGCCGCGCCAGGCGCCGGTCAGCATCATCGCCGCGCCGATCATCGCCGGAACGCCCGTGGTATAGCTGATCGCCTGGTTCCCGGTTTCGTGGAACGCTTCTTCGTGATCGCAGATGTTGTAGATGTAATAGGTCTTCTCGCCCGAGCCATCGAGCGCCATGCCGGTGGCGATATCGCCGATGTTGGTCTTGCCGGTGGTGGTCGGCCCCAGCGTTTCCGGCTTGGGCAGCACGGCGGCGAGGAACTGCAGCGGCACGATTTCCTTGCCCTGGTAGTTGATCGGCTCAATCCCGGTCATGCCGACGTTCTGCAACACGGTCAGGTGATTGATATAGGCATCGCCGAAGGTCATCCAGAAGCGGCCCCGTTCCAGCTCGGGCAGGAACTTGGCGAGGCTTTCCAGCTCCTCGTGGTACATAAGGTACATGTTCTTGGGGCCGACGGCTTCGAAATCGAAGTTCTGGCGGATCGTCATCGCCGGGGTCTCAACCCACTCACCCTGGTTCCAGTGGCGCGCCGGGGCGGTCACTTCGCGGATGTTGATTTCCGGGTTGAAGTTGGTGGCAAAGGCCTGGCCATGATCGCCGCCGTTGCAATCGAGGATGTCGAGCGTGCGGATGGTCTTGAGCTTGTGCTTCTTGAGCCACATCGCGAAGACCGAGGTGACGCCCGGATCGAAGCCCGAGCCGAGCAGCGCCATCAGGCCCTTTTCCTTGAAGCGGTCCTGATAGGCCCACTGCCATTTGTATTCGAACTTGGCCTCGTCCTTCGGCTCGTAGTTCGCGGTGTCGAGGTAATCGACGCCCGCGGCCAGACAGGCGTCCATGATCGGCAGGTCCTGGTACGGCAGCGCCAGGTTGACGACGAGCTTGGGGCCAATCTGCTGGATCAGCCGGGTCAGCGCGGGCACTTCCTCGGCATCGATCTCATAGGTGGAGACGGTAACGCCGGTGCGTTCCTTGACCGAGGCGGCGATCGCATCGCACTTGGACTTCGTGCGGCTGGCCAGGTGGATTTCACTGAAAATCCCGGCATTCATCGCCATCTTGTGGACGCAGACCGAGCTTACGCCGCCTGCACCGATCACCAGAACCTTGCTCACCTCTATCTCTCCTTTGCCCGCGGCGAAGGCGCGCATATAGGCTGGTTTCATGACGACACAACCGATGCGCGCTCCGACCAGCGAAGGCGTGGCTCGCGCCGCCGCCAAGATCGCCGAACTGCTGGTGCAGACACCACTCCTCGAGACCGAGGTCAACGGGGCAAAAGTGTGGTGCAAGGCCGACAGCCTGCAGCCGGTCGGCTCGTTCAAGATTCGCGGCGCATGGCACCGGCTATCCGATCTTTCGGTCGAGGAACGCCAGCGCGGTGTGGTTGGCGTTTCCAGCGGCAACCATGCCCAGGGCGTGGCCTGGGCAGCAGCGCGGCTGGGCATTCCGGCCACGATCGTCATGCCGGTCGATGCCCCGCAGGTGAAGCTTGATGCAACCCGCGCGATGGGCGCCAATGTCGTTCTTTACGATCGCCCCGGCGGCGAAGATCGCGATGCCGTGGCGCAGCGCTTGATAGACCAGTCAGGGGCAACTCTGGTCCACGCCTATGGCGATCCGTGGGTGATCGAGGGGCAAGGTTCGGCCGGGATCGAAGTCATGGCGCAGATGACAACGCGCGGGCTGGAAGGCCCGACCCGGATCGTCGCCTGTTGCGGCGGCGGGGGGCTGACCGCAGGTCTTGCCCTCGCTTGCCCGGAAGCCGAGATCGTGCCGGTTGAGCCCGAAGGTTGGGACGACGTGAAGCGCAGCCTTGAGACCGGTGCGATCCAGCGCGTTGCCAAGGACGCCCCGCCAACGGACTGCGATGCGCTGCAAACGCCGGCAACCTGGCCGATCAACTTCGCGATCCTGAAAGAGCGTTGTGCTTACGGCCTCTCGGTCACCCCGGCCGAGGTCCGCGCAGCGCAGCGCTTCGCCTTTTCGAAGTTGCACCTCGTGCTGGAACCCGGTGGCGCAGCGGCGCTGGCGGCCGCTTTGGCGGGCAAGGTGCCGCTCGATGGGCGCACCGCAATCATGCTCACCGGCAGCAACACCGATCCGGCCAGCTTTGCCAAGGTGCTCAACAGCAACGATTAGTTGCATTTGACAATCGGTTTCCCCCGGAACAACCTGCACGCCTTCGGTCAACGAGACGAAGGGGGAGACAATGCAGGCTCAGATACTGGCTCCAGCCGCCGTGCTGGTGCTGTGGTCAATCGTCATGCTGTTCTGGATGGCCGGCACCCGGCTGCCGGTGCTGGCCAAGAGTGGCGGACTTGGCGCCGCCAAACCAGGCGGGCGCGGACAGGATCTGGAAGGGGTGATCCCGGACCAGATCAACTGGAAATCGCACAACTACACCCACCTGATGGAGCAGCCGACGCTGTTCTATGCCACGGTCGCGATCATCGCGATCATGGGTCCGGTCGAGCACGACGTGTTGTTTGCCTGGGCCTATGTCGTGCTGCGGATCATCCATTCGATCTGGCAGGCCACGGTCAACAAGGTACCGGTGCGCTTCACGCTGTTCCTGCTATCGACGTTGTGCCTTTTAATGCTGGCGCTGCATGCCGCTAAACTGACGCTGATGGCCGCATAACGGGGGAGAGAATACAATGATTGGCATGGAAATTCTGAAACCGGTGGCCGTGCTGGCCGGCTGGACCATGATCATGTGGCTTTGGATGTACGTCACGCGCATCCCCGCGATGGGCAAGGCCAAGATCGATACCAAGAACCTGGTCGGTGGAACCGGGCAATCGCTTGATCAGGTCCTGCCGTCAAACGTCCAGTGGATCGCGCACAACTACAACCATCTGCACGAAGCGCCGACGGTGTTTTATGCCGTGGCACTGGCACTCGCGCTGATCGGCCAGGGCGATGGGCTGAACGGTCAGATTGCCTGGGCCTATGTCGGCCTGCGCATTGCGCACTCGATCGTTCAGGCTGTCTGGAACCGGGTCATGGTCCGCTTCCTGCTGTTCGCGCTGTCGAGCCTGGCGCTGATGGCGCTATCGCTGCACCTGATCCTGGCGGTGTTCCACTCCGCCTGACCTGACAATGCCCCGGCTCGCTGATGCCGGCCGGGGCACTTCAGATCAAAACATCTTGCGGAATTCGATCTCGATCAGGCGGCCGCGCGGATCGATCAGATCAGCCTGATAGCCGATCGGCACGGCGCCGGTCCCGTCAGTCACCTTCTGGCGGCTGTCAAACAGGTTCTCGAACCGCAGCGAGACCTGCGAACCCTTGAAGAACGGGGCTTTCTTGACCAGCTTCGGTTGCTGGCCAAGCGCAGCGAAGAAGTTGATGTTCATTCGCGTCACGCTGCCAAACCGCAGGTTGGTCGCCCCGGTCAGCCGCGACGGGCCGATCCAGGTACCGTTGAAGAAGGTGCCAAAGCCGTTCTTGAACAGGCCGCCGTTAAATTCGATCGTGTGACGCGGCGAACCGGTTGACGACAGCGAGTCCCCACCCAGCAGATCCAGCACCGGAACGCCCGGCGCAATCAACACCTGGCTGTCGAACTGCGCGGTATGGAACACACCCAGGCTCCAGCGGCCGGGACCGCGCCCGCCGCCCATCATCGCCATCATGCCGCCACCGCCGCCGCGGCCTGCCCCGCCGCCTTGCGGGCGGGGTCCGGGCGGAGGACTGCCAGCACCGGCCGGACGCTGCGGCGGACCGCCCATCATGCCCATGAAGCCGCCACCTGCGGGAGCCTTGCCCAGCTGACCCGAAACGTTGAGGCCCCAGCGCAGCCGCGATGCGCGCTGTTCGGCAAAGGTTACTGGCCGCTGATCGACCGAAACCAGCCGCCCACTCGCATCGCGGGTGACGCGGCCCGGAAAGGCTGCTTCGATCTCGGGCGTCAGCAGCGGAAAGCTGGCTGTGACATTGTCCGAACGGTTGCGGAAATATTCGACCACCAGGCTCGAATTCTGAAGGAACGGCAGCTGCCAGTTGGCTCCGAACTTGAGGTCACGCTGCTTTTCCTTCAGCAGCGCCGGATTGCCCCCGCTGATCACCGTCGCCAG
>VFQM010000814.1_pt1 | contig 31335 bp, 27 predicted proteins | sample 3512391 | NCBI WGS metagenome assembly VFQM01 (sample SAMN10412369, study PRJNA504923) | tailings metagenome | isolation source: Replicate 1 from Balatoc abandoned mine | place: Philippines
CCGCGCCTTCATCGAGACCAATGCACTCGGCGTCAGGAACCTGGATGTTTAAGGCTGTAGGTTCTCAGAATTGTTGAAAAAATTCTCAGCAGTTGAAAAATATTGTAAGTAAACGGAAATAGTGTCACTAGAAGCAAATCTGTGGCACTGGATTTACGGAATTAGTGGCACTGCTGTGAAATTGAGGACAACCAGGTTGTAGGTTCTCAAGAATTGTTGAAAACTCTCGGAACTTGAAACCCCCTAGCGCGATCTGGAGATAAATCCATAGGGGGTAATGCAACGACCCAACAAAGGCCCATTCTTGGGCCTTTGTTTTTCATGGGCGTACCAATTAAGATTGTTCGAGTAACAAGGGAGACTTATAACAAGAATCACATGGCAAAACAAAAACTTACACTCTCGCACCTCGAAAGCCTGCTTCTTCGTGCCTGCGATGACCTGCGCGGCAACATGGATGCAAGCGAGTACAAGGAATACATCTTTGGCATGTTGTTCCTCAAACGGGCGAGCGATCTGTTTGATCAACGTCGCGAGGAGCTGGAGAAGGAGTTCAACGCCAAGGGGATGCCCGCAGCAGCCATCAGCAAGTTGCTCGACAATCCCGACCAATATTCAGGGAAATACTTCTTTATTCCGCCGGAGGCGCATTGGTCCAAGGTAAAGCACCTCAAAGTCAATGTCGGAACCGGTCTGAACAAAGCCCTGGAAGCCATCGAAGACCACAACATCGATGCCCTGCAAGACGTTCTCAAAGGCATCAACTTCAACAAGAAGATCGGCCAGCGCACGCTGGACGACGATACTCTGGCCGATTTCATCCAGAACTTCGAAAGGATCCCCCTGCGCGACGAGGACTTCGAGTTCCCTGACCTCCTCGGCTCGGCCTACGAATGGCTGATCAAATACTTCGCCGACTCTGCAGGCAAGAAGGCCGGCGAGTTCTATACCCCGGCGGAAGTAGTGCGCGTCTGCGTCGAGATCGTCGATCCGCAGCCCAACATGAGCGTCTACGACCCCACGGTCGGTTCCGGCGGCATGCTTATCCAGTCACGCGATTATCTGCGCGAATGCGGGCACGACCCGCGTCACCTGTCCCTCTACGGACAGGAAAAGATGGGCACCACCTGGTCCATCTGCAAAATGAACATGCTGCTGCACGGCATCGCCCATGCCGATATCCGCCAGGAAGACACCCTCAAGAACCCGGCGCACATGGACGAGGGCAACGAACTGCGCCGCTACGACCGGGTGCTCGCCAATCCCCCGTTCAGCCAGAACTACAGCAAGAAGGAACTCAAATTCCCCGGCCGCTTCCCGGTGATGATGCCCGAGAAGGGCAAGAAGGCCGATCTCATGTTCGTCCAGCACATGCTGGCAGTGCTGAAGAGTGACGGCAAGCTCGCCACCATCATGCCGCACGGCGTGCTGTTCCGTGGTGGCGAGGAGCGCGAAGCGCGCAAATATTTCATCGATAAAGGCTACCTCGAAGCGATCATCGGCCTGCCCAGCAATCTCTTCTATGGCACCGGCATCCCCGCTTGCATCCTGGTGTTGAACAAGGCCGGGGCCAAGGACCGCAAGCATGTGCTGTTCATCAACGCCGACCGCGAATACCGCGAAGGCAAGGCGCAGAACTTCCTGCGCCCGGAAGACATCGACAAGATTGTCCACGCCTACCGCCAAGGCGCGGATATTCCCGCCTACGCCCGCCGCGTGCCGGTGGAAGAGATCGCCGCCGAGGACTACAACTGCAATATCCGCCGCTATGTGGATAACGCCCCGCCGCCTGAGCCGCACGACGTGCGAGCCCACTTGCACGGCGGCGTGCCCACGGTGGAAATCGAGTCCCTGGGCCATTACTGGAGCAACTACAAAGGCCTCAGGGAGAGCTGCTTTCAGCCACGCGCGGGTGACATGGTATATCAGGACTTTACCGCTGCCTTAAAAGACAAGCACGCCATCGCCGAACACGTCGCCAACCATCCCGGCGTCATCGAGCGTCAAGGCGTGTTTCTCGATCAACTCCAAGCTTGGTGGCTGAAAAACCTACCGCTGGTAGAAGCCTTGGCCCCGGACCCGCACAACAAAAGCGGCCACGCCGGAAACGTTTACGCGCTGCGCCGCAGCTTGCTCGCCAGTATCGCCGAGACCTTCAAGGATCAAGACCTGCTCAGCCCTTATCAGGTGCGCGGCGCCTTCGCCAACTACATCAACCAGCTCAAGGCCGACCTCAAATCCATCGCCGCCAGCGGCTGGGGGCCGGAGCTGATCCCGGACCAGGAGATTCTCGCCAGCCAGTTCCCGGAAGTGCTGGAAGAGCTGGAGCAATCCCGCGCCCGCCTCGCGGAACTGCAAGCGCTGTTCGCAGCGGCGGATGAAGAGGATTTCGAAGACACCGATGAAACCGGCGTGTTGCCGAGTGATGAGGTGAAAAAGCTCAAGGCCGAACTCAAGGACCTCAACACCCGCGCCAAACTCGCCAAGAAGGAAGGCGCCAAGGAAGAACAGGCCGTATACCTGGCCGAAGCCGAGGCGGTAGAGAAACGTCTCGCTGCCCACAAGGCGCTGGAACAAGAGGCCAAGACGCTCAAGGCCAACATTCGCACCACCGAGAAGAAGCAGGATGAACTGGTCGAAGCCGCCCGCGCCAAGATCAGCCGCGACGAAGCGCGCAAGGTCATCGTCGAGCGGCTGGGTCGCTTGTTAATGGAAACCTATCGTGCCTACCTGCGAGCCGACCAGCGCGCCTGCGTAGCTGCTATCGAAAATCTGTGGAGAAAGTACGCGGTCACGGCCGAGGGAATTGAAGCGGAGCGTGATGCCGCCAGCATCCAGTTGCGCAAGTTCTTGGAGGCGTTGGGATATGAGTAAGTGGAATACGGTAACGCTAGCAGAGATTGCTGACATTAGATTTAGCAACGTCGACAAGAAGACCATCGCCGGCGAAACGCCCGTGCGGCTGTGTAACTACATGGACGTTTATTCCAACAACTACATAACGAAGGACCTCCCGTTCATGGAGGCGACCGCATCAGCGCAGGAGATAGAGCGTTTCAAGGTCGAAAAAGGCGACAACATACTCACTAAAGACTCGGAAACGCCCGATGACATTGGAATCACGGCCGTAGTGGTGGATGAGATTTCGAACTTGGTCTGTGGCTACCATCTAGCGCTAATCAAACCGAAGCGAGAAAAAGTCGACCCGGTTTACTTGTCGAAACAACTTGGCAGCACGCAAACTGCCATCTATTTCTCACGGCTTGCCAATGGCTCAACCCGATATGGGTTGTCTTCCTCTGCAATTTCATCGACAAGAATCCCTCTTGCTCCGTTGGCGGAGCAACGACACATCGCCAGCGTTCTGTCTGAGCTCGACAAGGCTATCGAAAAAACCGAAGCCCTCATTGCCAAATACCAGCAAATTAAAGCGGGTCTGATGCACGACCTGTTCACCCGCGGTGTCACCGCCGACGGCGAACTTCGCCCATCCCGCGAACAAGCGCCGGAGCTTTACCACGAAACGCCGATAGGTTGGATTCCAAAGGGGTGGGCAGTTAAACCTTTAAGTGCTGTTATGGATTTTTTGGACGGTAAGAGAATTCCCTTAAAAGAGGATGATCGTGCAAAGATGCCAGGTCACATTCCTTACTACGGTGCATCAGGAATAATTGACTATATCGATAAGTGGCTATTCGACGATGACCTTATTCTTCTCGGGGAGGACGGTGAGAATATCGTCTCTCGGAATTTGCCCCTAGCCTTCAAAGTAACCGGGAAATGCTGGGTTAATAATCACGCACATGTACTCAAGCCAAAGGCAGGACATTCCGTCAGCTATTGGACCGAGCAACTGGAGTGGAAGGACTATGCCGCTCTTACGTCGGGATCAGCTCAACCAAAAATTACGCAAGGTAAGCTCGCCAAAATGATGGTGATGGCGCCTTCATTTGCTGAGCAGGAAGCTATATCGGAGCGAACGGAATCTATGGGCCGCCATATTGCTACTGAGAAGGCTTTCTTGGGGAAGCTTCGGCAAGTCAAACTTGGTCTCATGCTTGATCTCCTTACCGGAAAAGTCACGGTAGAGGTACATAGACAAGAAAACACGATATAGGAGAGGCGGGAAAAATGAAGATACAAAAAATATATAGTTATCTTTCTTATCCGTCTAAGCATGAAGAGCAGCAACCCGAGATCGGTGGGGCCATTATTCCTCATAAGGGTAGGCTCTATGACATGCTAAAGGACATATTCGATAAGTCAGATAAGGAGTGCAACATTCCTATCTGTTTTATTCCCGAAGAGAATGGCGCTCAAAACAATGCATGTCGAAATGAAATAATTGAATTAATCAACTCACCGAGTATCGCAGCAGGGAGAAAGATTGCGGAACGCCTTCAAAGCGTAACCACAGGCAAGTCGGGCATGGGGTTGCTGTTCATGATACATGCCCAGGATGGGACAACGCACAAAGTGATGATCTCCAGGTTCCCTGCCGACCAAGGGGTAATGGCGGAACAAAACTCAAAGACACTGAAAGTCGAATTCATCGAGCAGGTGTTTCTCAAAAATGCGAATGCCTACAAGTCGGTTATTTACAAAGGAACTTCAACAGCAACGGACTTCTGGCTAGGCGATGCCGTCGATAAACAAACAAATCATGGCGCCAAAGATGTCGCCAATTACTGGATAAGAGAATTCCTGTTGTCCGATTTCAAGACCACTTCAAAGGCCGGTACGAAGCGGCTGGCAATCGCGCTGCGAGATGCGATTGCCAATACGGACGATTTAGATGTTAAGCATGAAATAACGTCGGTTGCTGTTCTGGCCAAGAACATGGCCGGTAAAAACACCTCGATTTCTGATTTCTACGATCAATTCCATCTCTCCGATGCTGCGAAAGCAGTAATTAATAAGCAGCTAAAGACCGCACGTCTTGCTGGCGATAAGTTTCATTTTGATCTGGATGAATTTTCTAAGCACATTTCTTACAAAACGCTCGAAATCGACAACGGGGCTATTTTGACTGCGCCTGTCGAGAAGTTTGATAAATGCTTCAAGGAGCAAGGTTCGAAAAACTCAGAAGTGCGAACATTTCAAACGAGCGGTAGGGTAGTCAACGAAAGACTGAAGAAGAGCAAATAATGTCAATCCAAGCAGAGTACAAAGAGAGGTACGAAAAATACCTCGTGTCGCTCGCCAAGGCTCTTGAAGACCATGTCAGGGATAATCTTCAAGGTGTGCCAAGGATTGATCGCATTACAGCGCGCGCTAAAACAGTAAACAGTTTCGTTGGCAAAGCCGAGAAGGTGGTGGATGGTGTTAACAAATACTCTGATCCGCTAAATCAAATTCAGGATCAGATTGGCGTACGCATTGTTATGTTCTATTTGGATGATGTTGATGCAGTTGCGAACGTCGTCGAGGGCTACTACAGAAAAATCGAGTCTAAATACATCGTGCCGGAATCAGATAGTGAGTTTGGGTATTTTGGGAAGCATTTCATTCTGCTAGTCCCGGATGACTTGATTGCGGATGGAAATGATGAGAGCAAGATACCTAAGTATTTTGAGCTTCAGATCAAAACATTGTTTCAGCACGCGTGGGGCGAAGCCGAGCATGATCTCGGATATAAACCTGGGGCTGCACTAAGCAGTGATGTCAAAAGAAGGATTGCATTTACCGCTGCTCAAGCTTGGGGGGCGGATCAAATATTTAATGAGCTGCACGGGGCGACTAAAAAGCGACCGACAGAATCGGAAGGGTAAAGAGGTTGCATGTCCGAATACTTGCATGTTGAGAAGCCGTTCCTAACCCAGCTAATTAAGCAGGGCTGGACGGTTATCGACCAAGGCGTCGGCGTCATCCCTTCCGACCCAACGCAAAGCCTCCGCACTTCCTTCCGTGAGTGGTTGCTGCCCGAGGTTTTTCGGACCGTCGTGCGTGCCATTAATACCACTGACAATGGCAAGCCCTGGCTCACCGATCGGCAATTGGATGAACTGCGTGACCAGATTCTGCGCCAGCCGAATCGAACGCTGCTGGAAGCTAATGAGGCCATTCAGGCGCTGCTGTTCAAAACTCAAGTCGATACCAATGAAATTACGGGTGAGCAAGACCCCGTAGTGAAACTGATCGACTTCACCAATCCCGCCAATAACCAATTCCACGCCATTAATCAGTTCCGCATCGACACACCGGGCTGCGTAAAGCAGTTCATCATCCCGGACATCGTCCTATTCGTAAACGGAGTCCCTCTTGCAGTGATCGAGTGCAAGCTTGGTGGCCCAACCTGCGCCAACCCGATGCACGAGGCGTTTGTGCAATTGCAGCGTTACCGCAACGCGCGTGAGGCAACGCACGAAGCAGGACTGAAAGAAGGCGAGCCTCGTCTGTTTCATACCAATCTGTTGTTGATTCGTACCAGCGGCGCTGAGGCGGACTACGGCACCATCACCTCCGGCGAAGAACACTTCTATGCCTGGAAAACGCTGTGGCCTGAGAGCGATGACAAGCTCGGCGACAAGAGCCCCCAACAGCGACTGATTCAGGGCATGCTGGGTAAAGAGAATCTCCTGCGTATTCTTCGTGCTTGTTCGGTGTTTATGGATACCGACTCCGGCAAGCGGATCAAGGTGGTGGCTCGGTATCAGCAATACCGCGCAGCAGGCAAGATTATCGAGCGTTTGCGTCGTGGTGCTACCCCGATGGAACGCAGCGGGGTGGTGTGGCACACGCAGGGGTCGGGCAAGTCGCTCACCATGGTGTTCGTTGCCCGAATGCTGCGCACCTCTCCTGATCTAAACGATTTCAAGATTCTGCTGGTCAACGACCGTGTCGACCTGGAGGAACAGCTGGGAGGAACAGCCACTCTCATCGGTGGCAAGGTAAATGTCATCGAAAGCACCCAAGCGCTGCGCAAGCATCTGGCGGCCGACAGCTCCGACATTAATATGGTGATGGTGCACAAGTTCAAGGAGCGTGAGGAAACCCTAACGCCCCAAGTGGCGGAGGCTTTAGGCACATATCAGGCGATACCGGCGGCCAATACTTTTGGTGTGGTCAATCCGTCGGAGCGCATTATTTTGATGATTGATGAGGCCCACCGTACCCAAGGCTCTGACCTCGGAGACAATCTGTTCGAGGCCTTTCCGAATGCGACGAGGATTGCCTTCACCGGCACACCGCTGATTACTGAGCGCCACGGCGAAAAGAAGACGGTGAAGCGCTTCGGCGAATATATCGACACCTACCGGCTGATGGATGCCGTGCACGATGGGGCGACGCTGCAAATCCTGTATGAGGGCAAGACAGCCGATACGGCGTTGAATGAGAAGCACGAATTCGATACCAAGTTCGAAGATCTGTTCCGCGACCGTAGTGAGGCAGAGCTGCTAGCGATCAAGAAGAAATACGGCGCCACTGGCGACATCCTGGAGGCGAAACAACGCATCACGGCCATTGCCCGGGACATGGTAAATCACTACATCGACAATATCCTGCCCAATGGCTTCAAGGCCCAGGTGGTCTGCCACTCCAAACTGGCTGCCGTGCGCTATCAAAGTGCCATCATGGAGGCCTTGGCAGAGCGGCTTGCGAAAGAACGGGCTAAGTCGTCTCCCGATCAAGAGCTGATCGAGCAAATTGCCTTCCTCAAGCCTGTGGTGGTGATTTCCTCAGACGGCACCAATGAGGCAGCGTACGTCACCCAGGCACGCAAGCAGGCTAAGGCCTGGAGTGCTGTCGAGAATTTCTGTAAACCTTTCGACCGACATGACCTGGACAAAGAGCTGACGGGCATCGCATTCCTTATTGTTTGCGACATGCTGATCACCGGCTTTGATGCACCCATTGAGCAGGTGATGTACATCGACAAGAAGATCCGTGAGCACACTCTGCTGCAGGCAATCGCCCGCGTTAACCGTGTAGCCAAAGGCAAAAAGCGCGGCTATGTGGTGGACTACATTGGACTGGCAAACCATCTAACCGAAGCGCTGACCATCTACGCTGCGACCGACGAGCAGGAAGAACTGCGGGATGGGCTCAAGAGCATTACTTCGGAATTGCCGGTGTTGGAGGAGCGCTATCAGCGCCTTGTCCAGTTCTTCAAGGCAGCCGGAATAAGGGACATAGAAGATTTCGTACAAGGCCGGCTCGCCGGCATTGAGGCAGATGCGGCAGTGGTGCATGCAGCCGTGACTGCATTGAAAGATGAAAAGCCACGAGCGGACTTCGAGGTGTACCTGAAGAAATTCCTTATGAGCATGGATATCATCTTGCCGCATGAGGGGGCGCAACCCTATCGGGTACCTGCCAAGCGCTTCGGTTATATCCTGAGCGTGACCAAGGAACGATACAAGGACGAGAGCCTGGATTTGGGTGATACAGGCGATAAGGTAAAGCGTTTGATCAACGAGCACCTGGTTAGCCTGGGTATCAACCCCAAGGTGCCCCCGGTGGAACTGCTGGCAGAAGATTTTCTTGACCAGCTTAACCGCCACGCTGGAGGCAATGACGAGGCGAAGGCCAGCGAGATGGAGCACGCCATCCGCAAGCATTGCACCGTGAAATTTGATGAAGACCCCCAGTTCTATAAGACCCTCTCGGAAAAACTGGAGCACTTGATCGACAAGTATCAGGACCAGTGGGATTTGCTGGCAGAGGAACTGGAAAAGCTGCGGGCCGAGGCCGCCGCGGGGCGTTCGGAGAATATAGAGGGGTTGGATAAAGAAGCCACTACCTTCTATGCCCATGTGGTCGATCTGGCCTTTGGCAAGGGGGGGGTGCCTACAGGCCAGGCCGCCAAGATGAAGGGGTTAATGAAGAACATTGTTGAGTTGTTGCAGGAGACGATTGGAATCATCGACTTTTGGAGCAACCCGGCCGAGCAGAAACGCCTGCGCGGCGAATTGAACAAAGTGCTGCTGATGGCTGATATCCCGGAAATAACAGACAATTTCGAGCGGCTGGCTATCGAAATTATGAAACTTGCGAAGAATCGCCACGATGAGTTGTTGAAGGGATAGCCTCATGTCTCCAAGGCGTGTCAGAGATATCGAATATCAACTGCTACGAAGCGGTGATCGTAAAACCGCTGATGTGGTGATCGAACGTAACGGCAAGGTTTCCGTGCGGGTGCCGGCTCATCTTACGGAACAACAGGCCGACGCCGTTGTGGAAAGAAAGCGTCTATGGATTTACCGCAACCTGGCAGAGTGGCGTGACCTGAATGCAACCCGTGTTGTCAGGGAGTGGGTCAATGGCGAAGGGTTTCTGTATCTGGGGGCTTCTTACCGATTGCTGCTGGTGCAAGATCAAGACGAGCCATTAAAGCTTAAAGATGGGCGTTTTTGCCTTCAGCGCAAAATTGTCGAATCGGGCGGTGAAATCGCAGCCAAACGAGTATTCGAGAAGTTCTACGCTGAAAAAGGGCTGGAGAGAATAAAGCGGCGTGTAGCCTACTTTGCCCCCAAAGTTGGAGTCCTCCCGGCATCAATTGAAGTCAAGGAACTAGGCTACCGCTGGGCAAGCTGTACTTCTGAAGGGCGCTTAAGCTTCCATTGGAAATGCGTAATGGCCCTGCCCAAAGTGATCGACTACATCATCGTGCATGAGCTGTGCCATTTGCACCACAGAGACCACACCGATGCATTCTGGAATGAAGTTGATAAGGTAATGCCCGATTACTATGGGCGAAAGGCATGGCTTCGCGAATACGGGGCATCGTTCGAGCTATAAGCTCCCTATTTCAAAGGGTTTCCAATAAGAACTGGGCATGCGTCAAGCAATCTTGTCTTCGGTTTTCAACGAATGCAACAACGCCTTAGCCTCTGGATCGTCTGCGGGAAACAGCAGGCCAATTGGGTTTCCCGGCAGGCGCTCTGGGCCAAAAGGGTTGAATTCGCTTTGGGCGTCTGCCTCAGTTCGATCATAGATGATGCAAGAGATGGCAAAACTATCGAGGTCGCCATCGAGGGACTCAAAACCAGGTTGACTCACAAAGTCTTGCATTAATGTCAAAAATCGCCTCCCCAAATAGTTAGCCGTTTGTAGATCAAAATTTAGACAGGCTTCGCGAAACAGCGCTCCCACAAGTGCTAACAGATTTAGGCTATTTGGGTTATCCCGTATCAGCTTTTCCAGCTGTTCACACCCAACCTCCTCCACGTCAAGACTAAGGGCTGAACCAGCGCGCCTCATGTTGAAGAGCCAAAGCTTTTCAAGGGCAAGCGGCAGGCGCATGAGGTTCAGTTGCTTAAGGCATCTTTCAACCATTTTGCGGGCAGCAAGACGGCTGGTGGGTGGTTTTTCTAGAAGGACCCAGAAGGGGCTGTGTGAAATTTCTTGAATCCCTTCCATATTGGGATCCTTGCTGAGCGCTCTAACTACGTCTTCCGGGAGCGGCTTACCTCGCATTCGCGCATGCTCGAAAACCTGCCGGCGATCTGCCGATGAAAGCCTGACCCCGTATTCTCCCAGGGCGTATTGAACATCGAGCTTTGCATCATTGAGCGGAGATCGCGCTTTGACCATGACATATTGCGTGCGCGCGAGCAGTTTTTGCGCATAGCCCCTAGGCTGCTTTCCGGGCCCACGCTTTTCATCATCTGTGCTCATGCCAACCCCTTACTCGGTTGTGTCAGATATTGCCCTATTAAATGAAATAGCTTTATTCAATGCAATGAGGTGGAATGGATAAGCCCCGTTCTGTTCAACTTTAGACAACACAAATGTCCTCCAGATTTGGCTCCCTCATCTCCCAGGCCCGTCTTCGCAAGCGAATTCCGCAAAAAGTCGTGGCGCTGAACGCAGGGATCGATCCCTCGTATCTGGCCTCGGTCGAACGAGGTAGGCGACCTCCGCCAAGGCGAGAGCTGGTCAACAAAATAATTTCCTCGCTGCATCTGTCCGCAGCTGATCGAGCAAGAGCGCTTGAGGCGGCCGCAATAGACCGACTCATGCCGGCCATACATGCACTTGAACAGGACGTCCGTGGGGCAGGCACGCTGGAGCGCTTCTGCATGGCTTTGCCATACCTGAATGAAACCCAACTTGATGCGCTCGGCGCACTGATTGACGCCATAGCGCCCAACCCGGAAAAGGAGAACGCTATGACCTAGCAAACAAAAAAGCCGCTGAGCCTGGAGGGGCTGGCGGCTTTTAGGGGCTCATCCCGAAGGAATCTGCCTAGGTGACGCTTGCAGTATTCCCGACCGCTGTTCTGCGGTCAAGTGGATCGTGCTTCATTTTCCTCCGAACCCAGTGAAGTGGGCAAAACGTATCCAATTCTGGACACGAAGAGACCACTTGTGCCTGAAAACTGAAAGTCAGGAGACAAAAATGACTGTCCGCAAGGCAATTACGCGTGGCAAGCAGACATTCCGGGTTAAATTCCCCTCCCGGAAAAATGACTGCATGGTCCACTGCGAGACCATACTCGAGGCAGATACTGCCCGATTTCTTGAAATTTCCCCTCATGTAAGGGGCTATAGGGCTCAACCCAGTGTCGAGATCTACTACGACCAAGATGGTGAGCCACGGAGGTACTACCCTGATTTCCGAGCGGTCCTGACCGACGATTCGGAAGTGGACATCGAGGTCAAGCCTGAGCGGAGGCTTCGTGACCCACGCGTAAAGGCCAAAATTTCGGCCGTCATCAAGCGTTACGCCGAGCTTGGCCGAAGCTTCAGAATCTTTACCGATCGAGAAGTGCGTGCTGAACCTCTCTACGGCAATCTTCAGCTGATTTTTCGTCATTCCCGTACGCCTGTTGATGAGGACAGGTTGCGGCTGTTCAAGAAACGGATAAAGCAACAAGGCTGTGGAAATGTTGCTGAGGCTGCGCGTGTTCTTGGCGGGGAGCAGCATGTCTATCGCTTGATTTCTGAAGGCTTCCTTGGAATCGACTTTAACCAGTCGATCATCCACGAAAGCCGTGTCTGGATCCGTGAAATGGGAGGTAAAGATGATTCGCTTCGCATTTAGGAAAGGTCTTCGTTTTGTCGAGGAAGGGCGTCGTACCTGGACGCTCCTCAAGAGGCTGGTGACCGGGAAAATTCAACTCGAAGACGAGCAAGGTGAAGTACGCAATGTGGAAATGGGGGAGCTGCACCAGCAGTGGCTGGATGGCAAGCTAACCATCGATGAGGCAAGCCTAAGTGCTTCTTCGAACGTCTTCTATTTGGCCACGCCCCGCGATCTCAATACATATGATCAGCGAAACCAGGATTTGGCCAAGTACCGTCATGATTATCTGTCGCGCCTGGCAAATAAGCCTGAAGGATTTGTTTTCACACCAAAAAAGCTGAAGCCCATCCTGGCTGAAATCGCCCGCGAGTTGGGGCATGAAAAGCCACCGGCCGTAAGTACGGTTTATCGCTGGTGGTGTCGTTACCGCGTAACGAAATGCGTCACCAAACTCACTGATGGGCGCCTAAATGCCGGCCGCAAGAAAAATGATGCGGCCTACACGCTGTTTGAGGAGTGCCTTTACGAAGTGTATCTGACCGAGCAGAAAGACCAGGGCAAGGCAGTTATCGAGGCGCTTGAAAACAAGGTCAAGCGGGCCAACCATGACTTGACGGAGGACCGGCATATCAAGATGCCCAGTCCTGCAACGATTTACCGGTGGCTGAAGGGGCTCCAGCAACAACTCGTGCAGCGCGCACGCCTTGGCAAGAAAGCTGCAGAAAAGGAGTTTCGTGCGGCGCTCAAGAAACTGAAGGTTACGCGGATTCTCGAGCGAATCGAGATCGACCACACCCCACTAGATTTGATTATCGTCGACAAGACGACGTGGCTGCCGCTGGGCCGGCCGTGGCTGACTTTGGCAATCGATCGTTACAGCCGCATGATCATGGGCTTCTATATCAGTTTTCATGCGCCCTCATCCTTTTCGATTCTTCAGTGCCTGAAACGTGCAATTTTGCCCAAAGATAAATGGCTAGCCCGTTTTCCGGATATCAAGGAGTCGTGGCCCGCACGCGGGATTCCGGAAATGATCGCTTGTGACAACGGAATGGATTTGCATGCGGATGCCTTCGAAGAGATTTGTCGTGAGATGGGCATACAGATCCTGTATACCCCTGCCGGGCATCCTTATCTGAAGGGGGCCATAGAGCGCATGTTCCGGACGGTCAACCAAGGGCTGATCCATCACATGCCAGGGACTGTTTTTTCCAACGTGCATGAACGTGGTGACTACCCATCTGAGGACATTGCTTGCATCGACTTGGAAACCCTGACGCACCTGCTCACGAAGTGGGTTGTCGAGGTCTATCACCGAACGCCGCATCGTGGGATGGGCGTGAGCCCCTTGGCCAAATGGGCTGAGGCTGAGCAGAAAACAATCATCGAGTTGCCTGCTTATCACCAGCATCTCGATGTGCTTGTCGGCATCCCTACCACGAGAACGCTGTTTCACTATGGCGTCGAGTTCGACTGCCTGCGCTACAACTCACCTGAGTTGCAGCTTCTACGCGCCAGGGTGGGCGGCACTCCAGAAGTGTCTCTGAAGTGCTACGAGGATGACGTTGGCTATATCCATGTGTACGACGACGTCATGAAGGAATACATCCGTGTGCCAGCCGTTGACGCGGAATACGCAAATGGGGTGTCACGGTACATGCATCTTTTGATTCGCCAGTACACCAAGAAGAAGTATGGCCAGGAATGGACAGAAGCTCAGATCGTGGAATCCAAGAGGGAAATCCAGGCCATCGTCACCGATGCACTCACGGACAAAAAGATGGGCACGCGGAAAAAGGCGGCCGTGATTCAGATGCTTGACTCGGAAGACGTGCTGAACGATGAGGATGCCCTGTCGAGGGCTCGGCAACCTGCATCCGATACGAGCCAGGCTCCTGAAATGCTAGACCCGGGCCTTGACGATGAGTTGCCGGATTTTGGCACAAGCCAGCGAACTGGAACGGAGGATTAAACCATGAATGCTTTTGACAAATTGTTCGGCATTTTTTCCCGCAACACGAACCTCAAGAAACACAATCCGTATGCGAGTTTCAGCATTCGCAGCACAATCGTTCAGCATGGTAGCTTTTGTGACGCGCTGCGGAAAGTGACAACGCTACATCAGCGAGGACTCGATGCCAGGATCCCGGGAGGCTTGCTGATTACCGGGCAGACGGGGTCAGGCAAGACGACTCTGATTGAATACTATCGTAGCTTTTTCCCTCGGCAGAACCTTGAGGACCGTACGGTGACGCCAGTCCTTATTGTGACGACTCCAGAGTCCCCTACTGTAAAGAGTCTCGCAGAGGCGATCCTGATTGCTCTTGGCGATCCGGCTGCATCCAGAGGAACCGCAGAGGAAAAGACACGAAGGATCAATCACTATCTGAAGGAATGCAGGATCGAATTGTTGGTCATCGACGAATTCCAGCATTTCCTTGACAGCGGAAAAACCAAACAGGCCAGGAAAGTCACGGATTGGCTTAAAAATCTGTTCAACATCTCGAACGTCCCGGTTGTGCTGGTCGGGCTGCCTCGTGCGGCGATGGTTGTCCGGATGAATCCGCAGTTGCAGCGCCGCTTCTCTGCGCCTTACTACCTGAAGCCATTCAGTTTCGAGAAGGGAAAGGACCAGCTCGAGTTTCGTGGTGTTCTCAGGACCATCCATGGGTCGTTACCATTGCCATGCTCGGAGCTTCATGAAGCAAATTTGGCCCACCGGTTCTTCATCGCAAGCTGCGGGCTGTTTGACTATCTCGCCAAGATTATTGATCGGGCTGTGCAGATTGCCGGAGAAGAGGGTCACAAGGAATTGACCCAGCAGCATTTTGCACGGGCCTTCAAGGATGAGGTTTGGCGGGATGTGCCGGATAGGCTGAACCCTTTTAATCCTAAAGGGGTTTTGCGCCCTCTGACAAAACTTGGCGAACCCTTTGAAATCTGGGACGACCCCGAACAGTACCTTCACAAGCGGGCTACCTAGTGTCTCTTTTAATTCGCCCACATTTGACGGATGGTGAAGGGCCGCAGGGTTTCCTGTTCCGGGTGGCCGAGGCCAACGGACTGGGGCTGGCGGCCCTTTGCGAATTGGGTATGCATTTCGACGTGCAACTACTCGATAACCTTGGCTTTTTCCCGCAACAGAGTGTTAGTGCCGGCTTGGTTTCATATGCCAAGTCGCTTGAGCGCCACCTGGTTCATCAACCGCAGTCGTGGAACAGAGAAGTAGCGCGGTATTGTCCGGAGTGTCTTAGAGACAAGGCATGCTGGCAGTTTGGGTGGGAAATACTTTTCTTTGATGCGTGTCCAATTCACGGCACTTGGCTTATAGATCGCTGCCCTGCGTGCAATGAGTATCTGTCATGGGGACGCCCAGAAATGCGGCGATGCGCATGTGGTGTAACGCTAGGCGCGTATAGCGCGGCTCCGTGTCCGGAGTCGGTCACACGGCTAACCAAGGCCTTGGCTCACTGCGTGATGCCAGAAGAAACCGGGGCACCAGTCCAGATCGCTCAGACAATGAGCTTGATTCAGCTACAGCGTTTGATTCGACTGCTTGGCGCCTATGGAGATCCGGTGGCAACTCCAAGGCCACAAAAGATTCTTGGCACAGGTCGCCTGGACATCTCATGGAACGTAACGAGTCTGGCTGCGGAGATCCTCGAAAAATGGCCTCAATCCTTTTTCTTAATGCTCTCCCATATGGAGGGCGCCGCACCCAAAGTAGGCTCTGGGCGATTAAATGGACGGTTCGGACACTTCTACTCGCTACTCTATCGGGGTTTCCCTGAGCCGGAGTTTGATTTCCTGCGCCGCGCATTTGAAGAATATGTGGCAGAGCACTGGAAGGGTAGTTTTGGTGGCCGCAATCGTCGATTGATCGACAGCATGCCCAGGAAAATGGCCTGGATACCGGCAAAACATGCACGTCAAATACTGGGCATCTCGCAGCGCGCACTGGATCGGCTGGTAACGGCAGGGGAACTGTCATCGGAGCTGCGTTATGGCCAAACCGGCCGGAGCTTTCTCTATGTTAATAGTAGGGAAGTTGAGGTCATGGCAGACAGCAAGGCGAATTCCGTAGTTGATCTCGTTACTGCCTCATCGTTGTTGGGCTTGAAAAAAGGCCGTGTGGCCGCACTGATTCTGCTTTTGATGCCAGAGGTGCGTAAGCTGGGCGAGGTCGGCAGCGTTTGGAAGATTCCGCGTACCTTGATAGATGAAGTTCTTGCCATAGGGGCAGCCCTGCCCGTACGGCCACCCCTGAAAGAAGGTGAAGTCTCGCTTGGGCACGTGATTCGTTATTGGCCCTGGTCGGATCGGGCCTATGGACATTGCATAGAAGCCTGCATGAAGGGCGATATTTTGCCTGTTGCACATGTCCAGGGTTCACGAGGCATAAAGGGTTGGCTGTTTAAGTCGAATGAGCTCAAGGCATGGCATGCATCCCGGGCTAGAAATGTAGATTCATATTCCATACCGGAATTGGCTAAACGACTTTCAATCAAGCAGGAAGTGGCTTATTTCCTGGTTCGAAAGAATCTGATTAAGGCAGAGCGCGTCAAGGTTGGGCGTAAAACAAGCGCGCTAGTTTCAGTTGAAAACCTTGATGAATTTGAAAGACGGTACGTGTTTGGGCGGGACTTGGCGGCTGAGTTTGAAATTTCTCCCAGGGCTATATCGGAGAAGCTTGCCAGTCTGGGCGTTCGGGCAGTAAGTGGGCCGGGAGTCGATGAATGCCGCCAACTGTTATTTGCCAAAGGTGTCGAGCTGAATGGGGCGATGAGTTTACTGTCAAGGTCGCACAAAAAGATTCGCGATCCATCGGCAAATAAAGTGCAGGAATATGAAAGTGATTGTGACTTCAAATTCAGAAACTGAAAGGACTTATAGGAAGCTCTTTATGAATACTTCCAATATCCGTCTGCCAGTACGCCCCCGACCTAACCCGCAAGAAGAGTCCTTATCGAACTATTGCCTGAGGGTGGCTGAGGCTAATGGCTATCGCTCACCAACAACGATGCTTGCTACTGCAGGAATTTATGATAAGGAATGGGTTGGTATTAATTCGATCGAAAAACTATCGCAGCTCGTCGACGTTGATACGAAAGTACTCGAACAAATGGCCTATCTGCGCCCCCCCTTCGGGGTGTCTGGTGTATGGACGCGCGCAGGGCAATTCTATGATTTGCACCATGCTAGCCGTATCAACACAAGAATATGTCCAGACTGCATTAAAGAACTCGGGCACACAAGGGCTATTTGGGACATTCGGATGGTCGTTAGCTGCCCTAGGCACAATACTCAATTGCTTTATTCATGCCCTGCCTGCAGCAAGCCACTAACCTGGAAAAGGAAGGGATTACTCACGTGTTCCTGCGGTTGTCAGCTGGGCGAGAGCGCACGGTTTTTGGCTACAGAGTCTTCCATCCGTATTGCTTCCTTAATTGAGCATGCCATGAACGATGACCCGCATTCAAACGGTGATCTCAGTTGGTGTCCAAGAGAGATAGCGGATATGCCAATCGATGAATTACTGCGATTTATGACTTACTTGGAAACCCATTTTTTTGATCTAAGCATGCTCGGTTTCTTGGATAGACATGCATTTGCGACCGGTTTTGATGTCGTGAAACTGGCACCTATGGTTGACACGGTCGAGCGCGTAATCGCTGAATGGCCATTGAGCCACGCTAGGATGATTGCTCGTGAATTTGAATGTAAATCACACTTCGAAAATCATGTCAGAGAAATAGATTTCCTGGATGTGTTTGGTGAGAATTGGGACTGGGCTCAGTCACGATACGCACCAACAGTGCTTAGCAACGAGATCAAAACATATTTGTCAGACCGAACGACCTATCAGAACGAGGACACTGCGCTTTATCTTAATCCCAGATACATCATTCCGTTTATTCCAACTTCTCCGAGAATGAGAGGTGTTAGGTTAGATCAGGGCGCTGAACTGCTTGGAATAAGCACGCAACTCTTCTTGCAATTTGCTGAGCGAGGAGTATTTAAGTATCTTGAATATTCACCGTCCGATACAGAAGCATTGATATTCGATATTGAGTCTATTCTGTCGATCAAACCACAATTTCAGGCAACTTTCGATTATCAGGACGCAGCCAAGAAGCTCGTGGTTAGTGAAGCCCAGTTAAGCTCGCTTGTGACATATGGCGTGTTGGAAGGTGCTATTGGAAAGAAGAAATCCGCTGAAGAGGCGCGCTTTCGTATAGTTGATCTTGCAGCACTAAATTCTCGATTTGCCGACTTGTCTCGAACTATAGAGGATCACAGTGGCGGGCATGGCATTCAAGTGAAGTCCTTCTGGCCTAAACGTCCCTATGTTGCGAAAACTCGCGCATTTGGCTTATTGGTACAGGCGATTCTCAACGGTGAAATAAAAATCACGTCTCCACAAAGTGAAACACGAGGTATAGGCGACCACCTTATTGACGTTAGCGAATTGGAGCTAGCTGGATTTTCCATTTGCAATGAGTGGTTTCCTCCAACCACGCGTTTGGAACAGTTGCAGCACGATAAGCTAATTCCTGCTGAAAAGACTTTATCGCGCCCGCCGGATTGGCGTGGTGGCTGTTCCGGCACGACTAGCGGCATGCCATGACGCAATCAAATTAAGCTCAAGGAGGAAAAACAATGACTCAGATCGAATTTGCTTTCTTTTCGGGGGCAATGGCGACGCTTCTCGTTATGGTAGTCCTGGCTATCATGGCTTCAACTGAATACTTGCCGCCAGTGGAGCGGCGCGCCCGACGACTCGCCATTGCTGCCGCAGTCGGCGCCGCGCTGGCATTAGCTGGCGCCGAAGCAATCCTGTATTTCTTCGTGAGCGAAATCGCCGGTGCCTTCATGGCCTATCCTTCCCTCGCTCTCGCTGTCCTCACGGTATGGCATGCCAGCAGGATCACCTACCGGAAAATGGGTGGTGGTCAGGAGTCAATGAATAACCCATCTCAAGGTGTCGGTGCGTGATTCTTTTCCTGGATTTCGATCGCGCGGCGCACCCTGAATGTTATTGATCTTTGGCCGTCCCTTCCTAGTGCCTTAAACAACCCCGCCTGCCTGAATGCTCTCGAGGGCCCTTAGAACAGATTTTTCTCCGTCTTCAGACACAAGCAAAGAGATGGGTTTATCCCCGAGTGCAACATTGGGCGTATTTATCCATTCGCGGGCCTTTTCAGGATCGCTGAAAACTTCTTTGGCGCGCTCTAATACGCGATTAACGCTTTCCTGACGATTCATTCTGATAGGAGCTGGGCAGGCAACGTATTATTAATGAAATATCATTTCATTAATGATCTTACATCGTTCAATACTGACCCACAACGGTCGCACAGCTTGGCTCAGGAAAAGATCTGCTTCTCGGCCAATGCGCCCAGTCAGGCTTTCCGCTCAATATGTACTATCTTCGGCCCTCAGCAGACGTAGGGCCATTTACGTCAGACCAGGGGTAGAATTTGAAACGGTAGTTCAACAAGGGACTTACGATGCCTACTGCCACTATGACCAGTAAGGGCCAAATTACCATCCCGGCCTCTGCAAGGGCTTCGTTTGGTGTCAAAGCTGGTGATCGCTTGGATTTCATCCAGGTTGAGCCCGGCCGGTTCGAGCTTATCGCTGCTACCAAGTCGGTGACAGCCTTGAAAGGGATGATCCGGAAGCCGGCCACGTCGATTACCGTCAAAACGATGAACGAATCCATTGTCCACCAGGGCGCCAAGGCCAATTGATTGGTCGACACCTATGCCCGCACAATCAACCGCCAAAGAAAATCCGGCCGCTGCCGTAACACCGCCGATCAAGACCTGTATGCCTTGGAGGGTGGCAGCGGTTGAGGCCCGTGAAGGATATCGGCTTCACGTCAGGTTTAACGATGGCACTGAAGGGGCGGTGGACATGGCCAGGCTTGTGGCTTCGCCCCAGGCTGGGGTCTTCGCAGGGCTCTCAGACCAGTCGTTGTTCAATAAAGTCTATGTCGAGTATGGAGTGGTGACTTGGCCAGGTGAAATCGATCTGGCCCCTGATGCCATGTATGCAGAGATCAAAAAAACTGGGGAATGGGTGTTGTAAAGCTTGTTCGACGCCAGAAACCCAGCGATAACCACTTCTCGGCCTGAGCCGCCCTTCAACTCAAGGTCAAAATGGGTCAGGAAAGACTCCCTTAGCTGCCCCTCGGGGGTGATTCATTAAGGGCGTCAGCTATTCGATTTGGCGAACGTGCACATTATCTCCCGCCAGCCAGATCGATGAATGTGCCAGTTGTATATGACGCTTCGTCAGATAGCAGCCAAATAATGGCATTCGCCACCTCCAAGGGGTGTCCCCCTCGTTTCATCGGCAAGGTCTCTTTTATACGATCTACGCGGCCTGGCTCGCCGCCATCAGCGTGCATGTTGGTATAAATAAATGCTGGTCGTACAGCATTGACACGTATACCTTCCTCAGCGACCTCTCTGGACAAGCCTATAGTGAGCGTATCGATTGCCCCCTTGGATGCAGCATAGTCGACATATTCGTTAGCCGATCCAAGTCTCGATGCAGCAGATGATACATTGACGATTGCTCCACCCTTTCCCCCGTGTTTTGTTGACATGCGCCTCACAGCCTCTCTAGCGCATAAAAATGGACCAATCACGTTCGCTGTCAGAATTCGATGCAACCTGGCAGCATCAATGTCCTCGACTCTCATCTGCTTCTCTAAGATGCCAGCATTGCTAACTAGTGCAGTTACCGGACCCAGTTGCGCATCTACGGCTCTAAACAGATTTTCCACATCGGATTCGACCGAAACATCTGCCGCAACCGCAATGGCTTTTCCCCCATTTTTCCTGATTTCGCCGACTACCTCCTCTGCAGCTGTGTGATTTTTATGATAGTTGACGCAAACATCATATCCGCGAGTCGCCGCGAGACGTGCTGTTGCCGCCCCAATTCCACGACTTCCCCCAGTAACGACTATTACTTTTCTCACAGGTTAATCTCCTCGGCTTCATGATTATTTTCAAAACAGGCTTCTCAAGCCAAAAGCCCACTTACCAACCGCCACTTCAGCTCCAGGTCGTCAGATCAGCTTCGCCAATACCAGCAATGCCCGCTCTAGACGTGCGTCCCAGGTGCGCGCGCTGGAGAGACGAACAAAATTCCCGTACTTGCCACTCGCCGAAAAAATCGGCCCGGGCGCTATGCTGACACCTTGACGCAATGCGCGGCGCGCCAAAGCAAAGCTGTCTGTGTCTTCCGGCAGTTCAACCCATATGACGAACCCGCCCTGAGGCTGCGAGATACGCGTGCCCTCCGGGAAAACCTTCATGACCGCATCGCTCATGCGCGCCACGGCACTTGCATATCGACCGCGCACTTCACGCAAATAGCGCTCATAGCGACCGTTCGCCAACAGCTCTGCCACCGCAAGTTGCGGCGCGGTGGAACTTGCAATGCTGGTGACATATTTCAGATACTCGATACGTTCTCGGCGTGCCCCGGTAGCTGCCACCCAGCCGATGCGCAAACCAGGTGCCAGTGTCTTGGAAAACGAACTGCAATAGAGAATGTCTGCGCGCGGGGCGAGGCCCTTGCAGGTGGAGGGCCGGCGCTGGTCGAAGCCCAGGTCGCCGTACACGTCGTCCTCGATGAGCGGTACTTTGTACTTGCCGAGCAGGCGGACCAGGGCGCGTTTGGCGTCATCCGACATGCGGCAGCCCAGAGGATTGCTGTAATTCGGCGAGAGCACGCAGGCTTTCACAGGCCAGCGTTCCAGCGCAAAGGCCAGGGTATCGAGTACGATACCGTCACGCGGGTGGGACGGGATTTCCAATGCCTCCAGCCCGAGCGACTCCAGTACATGCAGCAGGCCGTAGAACGTCGGTGACTCAACTGCGACAATGTCGCCCGGCTCGGTCACTGCACGCAAGGCTAGGCTCAGCGCTTCCTGACATCCTGTCGTGATGACGATATCGTCAGCAGAAACCGCACTTCCAGATTCGCTCATGCGCCGGGCGATCTGGCGACGCAACTCCGGCGCACCGGGCGGCATCATATAGCCGGCAGCCTGAACACGCTGAGTGTGCATGACATGGGACAGCGCCCGCCCGATTGCCTGCGTTGGCAGGAATGACGAGTCGGGGACTGCAGCGCCGAGCTGCACGATGCCCGGATCGTTTGATGCCTTGATCAAGGCCATCGCCATCGCCTGCCCGGTAACCAGTCTCGGCGGCGTCGCTTTGGCAGTAGTTTTTGGCTCAATGGGATGGATAGTCTGGCGCGCACTGACATAGAAACCCGATCGTGGCCGCGCCTCGATATGCCCCTTGTCGGCAAGCGTCTGGTACGCGGCGACCGCCGTGGCCACGCTCACTTCACGGCTGCGCGCAAGGCTGCGCACGCCAGGCAGACGGTCCCCCGGAGCGTACACGCCGCTGGCAATGCGTTGCGCTATCTCCTCGGCGACCTGCTGATAAAGCAATTCCATGGACGTCTCCCGGACGGTACAGAATGCTGCGGCTCATGATGTACAGCTGCCAGCCAAACCAATCTGTACCGCCACTAAACAGCAATACTGAATCTGTATCTGTAGTTACTTTGCCCCCTAAACTAAGGCAAGTCAACCAATGCCAGGAGCCCAATCGAATGACAAATGACAGCCTGATTGCAATCGATGCATCGGAGGCCCCCTTGCGTGCCAGACCTTCGGTCTACCCACCCATGCTGGCAGCCAGAGTCAAGGGACGAGAAAAACGCCCGCTCGGCGATCTGTTCGGGCTGAGCAGCTTTGGCGTCAATCTGACCCGGCTCCCGCCCGGTGCAGCGTCTTCATTGCGTCATGCGCACTCGAAGCAGGACGAGTTCGTCTACATCCTCCAGGGGAGTCCGACCTTGCATACCGATGACGGCAAGCTGGAACTGCACCCTGGCATGTGCGCGGGTTTCAAGGCGGGGACCGGAAATGCCCATTCGCTGATCAACGAAACCCGCGAAGACGTCATCTATCTGGAGGTCGGCGACAGAACGGACGGGGACGAGGTGAGCTATCCGGATGACGATTTGATTGCCCGCTTTGTTGGCGGTGCATGGATGTTCTCCCGCAGGGATGGAACGGCGTACTGATAGCACACCCTTCCCCTGTAAACCAGGCAATGAATGTGGTCCGGTGAATGTATTCGATGGAGGCAAGGGTGCTCCCCCCACTATACGTCGCACTGGCAGTGGTGCCATCGATGTCGCGTATTACGAAAGGCGGGCACGGAAACTGCGCGCCAGATGGATGAGGTTGTGGTTTCGCTGGCTGATCGGTCGCCTCGCCGTTTGGATGGGATACAAAACGCCGAGGCGACGGATTCCCGATGTGAAGCAAGCACATGGCCATAACCCATCCGCGGATTTGACACCCATCAACGTGCAAAGGAAACCGAGCATGACATCGCTGATTCCACTGCAGCCCCGCGAGTTCGCCGAGAGCTGGATCGAGGCCTGGAATCGCCACGACCTTGACGCCGTCCTCGCGCACTTCAGTGACGATTTCGAATTCTCTTCGCCATTCATCCGGGAGTTCGCCGGAGAACCTTCTGGCCGGCTAATCGGCAAGGAGGCCGTGCGGTCATATTGGCAAACCGGCCTGTCTCGCCTGCCGGGTCTGCATTTCGAGCTTGTCGGTGTGCTGGCTGGTGTGGATGGCCTGACGATCCTGTATCAGGGCCATCGTGGGCTATCGGCCGAAGTTCTCACTTTCGGCCCGAGCGGTCGTGCAGTGCGCGGCCAGGCTTTCTACTTGGCGGGTTCGTAATGCCTGTCACCGGACTCGATCGACCGCTGTTCAGCGCGCTCGCGACCGCGCTGACTTTCGTAGCCTATTTGCCCTATATCCGGTCTATTGTCCTCGGCCACACTCGGCCTCACGTGTTTACATGGGCCATATGGGGCGCAGCCACGGGCATTGCCTTCCTGGCAGTGCTCAAGGCGGGGGGTGGCGCGGGCGCCTGGCCAATCGGGTTTTCCGGGGTGGTCACGCTGTTCGTCGCCGGGCTGGCCTACATCAAACGATCTGACATCACCATCACACGCGCGGATTGGCTGATGTTTGTTGCTGCGCTTGCCGCCATGCCGATATGGCTTGCGTCAAACGATCCGCTGTGGGCTGTAGTTCTGATCACGGTTATCGAACTGCTGGGATTCGGCCCGACGCTGCGCAAGACTTGGCTCCAGCCCCATTCGGAGTCGATGAGCTTTCTCGCGATCATGGTTGTCCGCAACGCGCTCATTCTTGCTGCACTTGATCAACATTCTTTGCCTACCGTGCTGTTTCCAGCCGCCTCGGCCATGGCCTGCGGACTGCTCATCGCAGTCATGACATGGCGCAGGCCGCACGTCGAGGCCTGATGGCAGACGCCACCAGTGAAATGTCATGAATTACCCGATCGACACCTTATGGGGGCTCATGACTTACACCGTGGTCATGACCATCACGCCCGGGCCGAACAATCTTCTGCTGCTGTCTTCCGGCTTGAACTTCGGACTGCGCCGAACCGGCTGGCACATGGCAGGCATCCTGTCCGGGGTACTGCTGCAAATCTTCATCACCGGCGCCGGATTGGGTGCGCTGTTCGTCCTGATGCCTGAATTGCAAACCCTTCTCAAAGTGGCAGGCAGCCTTTACATGGTCTGGCTTGCGCGAAGGCTCTGGCTTATGGAAGCACTGCAGGCTACTTCAGTGACCCGCTCCATCGGGTTTGGCGAGGCAATGGCCTTCCAGTTTGTGAACCCGAAGACTTGGATCATGGCCACCACCGTGATCGCTGTCTTCGTGCCTGCAGGCGATAACTACAGTGAGCGGGTAGTGATGGCCGGTTTGGTCTTCATAGGCGTCGCTCTACCGTGCATCAGTGTCTGGGCGGCAAGTGGCGCCGGGCTGCGCGCATGCATACAGGAAACCGTGACGTTGCGACGAATCAATTGGAGCCTCGCGCTCCTGTCGGCCGTGACTGCCTTTCTGTTCTGGGTATAGCAAGGCACAAGCGCACACAGTTTAGATACGAATACGGCTAGACGAAAATTATTTACGTGCCTAGTTCGGGAGCAGTGCATTTCAGCTATTCATCATCACTTCACCAGGAGAAATAATGTCAGCAAGGCTTTCCACCCTCGATTACTTGCAACATCTGTTGTCCGACACTTTGCCCGCCGAGGCCACCTCAGAAATGCAATACCCGACGGCCATTTCGCAACTGCTGGGCTTTCGGATCGTCGAGATAGGCAAGGCATATGCCCGCCTGGAAATGGATGTTGACGCCGAAATCCACGGCAATCAGCAAGGTACGGTACATGGCGGCCTATTGAGTGAGTTAGCTGACGCCACTATTGGCACGGCCCACTCGACCGCCATTGAGTCGGGCGAAACCTTTACGAGTATCGATCTTCGAGTAAGCTTCTTTCGGCCAGTGTGGAAGTCAGTGCTGACAGCCACGGCCCGTCCTGTCCAACTCGGCAGGACCATCACTCACTATCAGTGTGAGATCGCCCGTGAGGACGGAAAGCTGGTCGCCATGGCCACCGGCACGGTCATGACCCTGCGAGGAGCGGCCGCCACAGGGCGATGATGCCGATTGGTTTCAAGAAAAAATGTCTAACACCTCGGTCAAGTTCGTTCCGGCCTTCAGCCTCCACGGGACACGCCGCAAGTGGCGCGCCCCTTACTTCAAAAGTTGGGCGCCAGAAAGCTGGGTTTGCTTCAACTGACCTAAAAAAGAACTCATCGAAAGGAACGATCTAATGATTTACAAAGGCAGCTGTCACTGTGGACAAATCGCGTTCGAAGCTGAAGGAAATCTTGAGAAAGTCATAGAGTGCAATTGCTCAATCTGCAGCAAGCACGGTTCGCTTCACTGGTTTATTACCCGCGATAATTTCCGTTTGCTCACGTCCGAAGACGGCATGGGCACATACACTTTCAATAAACACACCATCAAGCATCGCTATTGCCCCGAGTGTGGGTGTTCACCATATAGCGAAGGTATAGCCCCTTCAGGTAACTACATGGTTGCTATTAACGCCCGCTGTTTGGATGGCGTCGACTTGTCCCCCCTCAAGGTAGAGCATTTTGATGGGCGTAGCCTTTGAGTGATCACACCTTACCCATCATTCCGGTGGAATCGCTTCGCTCGTCGCCGAATTCAGCCGTTCGGCGAAAGAGACTGGCATCCGATCGCTCAGGAGCCGTGAGCGAACACTTTGCCTGGCTGGGCTGATGTCAGCTTCAGCCGAACAATGGCCGGGAGCGCTCCAATCTAAACTCCCGCTTCCGGCCGACCAACCCTTGGTTATGCGACGCTTATAAAAATTCCACGCAATAGCTGTATGGGAAGCTCCCAACTTGATGCACCAAAATTGGGCAAAAAAGATTGCGCCAAGCGCCTAAATCCAATATAAACATCCAGATAACCATTACCCAAAATCAATAAAAAAGGGGCTATAGCATGTGGTGGCCGATTACTGGCGATGTCTGATCGCCAATTATCTCCATTCATGGATGGAGATAACAAGAAGATTTCCAGCGGCAAATGGGCGATGACCCTGCGTACTCGCCTGTTGCTGCTTGTGCTGATTGCACTGTTGCCGACCCTGGTGGTCATCGTCGAGACGGCCGTCGACCACTATCGCCACCAGATTCAGGATGCACAGGATAACGTCCTCAAGATTGCCCGCCTCGCCGTCAGGCTTCACGAAGGCCATATAGATGAAACGCGACAAGTGCTCAATCTCATGGCCGAAATCCCGCAGATTCGCGAGCTCGATCCACAAGCCTGCGAGCAGCTCTTAAAAGACCTGCTCTTCGGCAACCTGCATTACGCAAACCTTGGCGTCATTCGCCCAGATGGGACAGTCATGTGCAGTGCCGTCCCGTCCGACCGGCCGATCAACCTGGCTGACCGTTCGTACTTTCAGAACGCCCTCAAGACCAAACGCCTGAGCGTTGGCGACTACCAGATCGGACGTTTCGTTAAAAAGCCCGTCCAGGTTGTAGCACTGCCCTTCCTGGATGCCGAGAAGCAGGTACAGGTTGTTGGCTACGTGGCCCTGAAACTGGATGGCCTCATGCAGATCTCGCCGCTGTCTGAATTGCCGCCAGGATCGGTCATTACGATCGCCGACCGCCACGGCGTGATCCTCTCTCGCGCCCCGGATCCTGAAGGGAAATGGACCGGCGTCAGCCTTGAGAATACCGCCCCCTTCGCCATGGAATTCATCCGGAGCAAAGAAGACAAGCGTATTCAGGAAGCCTATGGCGTAGACGGGGTTCACCGGATTTATGCGCTTGCCAGGCTCGGATCAGGCCAAAATACCTATGGCTATGTCATCATCGGCACGCCCTCCAGCGAGCTCTATTCCACACTCAAATCGGAAGTGGCACCCCGTGTGGTATTCGTCCTAGTCGCCTTCCTGGCCATCCTGCTGATTGCTCGGTTCGGCGGTGAAATGCTGGTTTTAAGGCGCATGCGTACACTGTCCTCCGCCGTTCGGAAGGTAGGAGAGGGCGACCTGGGTGCGCGCGCCATGGTCGGTGGCAATGATGAAATTGCCCAGCTGGCCGGCGAGTTCAACAAAATGGGCGAGACGCTGCAGATGAACGACCTGCAAATTCATCGGCTCAATCGCATCCACGAGGTTCTCAGCAGCATCAACGGCGCCATTTTGCGTATCCGAGATAGGGAAGCCCTGGCAAGCGAAGCCTGCCGGATCGCGGTGGAGCGCGGCGGCTTGAAATTCGCCTGGATCGGGCTGATCGATGCTGAGGCCGGAAAAATCAACAAGATTGCCAGTCATGGCATGGGCGATGGATTCCTTCATGACCATTGCCTGGCGACGCATACGGATCTCCATGACAAGCGCTGCCCCTGCACCATAGCCATCCCGGAAGACAGGCCGGTCATCCATAATCATATCGACGGCGAAGAGGATAGCGCACCCTGGCATGCCCAAGCCTATGCACACGGCTTCCGTTCCATAGCCGGCTTTCCGCTTCGCCGTGACGGTAAGGTCGTCGGCGTTCTGGGGCTGTATTCCGGCGAACCCGGGTTCTTCGACACCCTTGAAACCGACCTGTTTGTCGAGCTTGCGGCCGACATTTCGCTAGGTCTGGAATATATCGATAAAGACCAGCGCATCTCGCACATGCTCTACCACGACGCGCTGACTGGTCTTCCCAACCGGAAGCTGTGCGAGGATCGCCTGCATCAGGCAATCGCCCAGTCGAGGCGTCATCACCACTTTGCCGGAGTGATCGTTCTCAACGTCACCGGTTTCAGACGTGTGGTGGGGGTCTATGGCCATCACGTCGCCGATGAAGCCCTGCACCTGATCTCCATGCATCTGGTCAGCCATATCCGCGAGGGGGATACGGTCGCCCGTCTGGAAGGCGACGAGTTTGCCATCATCCTTGCCGATGTGACGACACCCCAGGATGTCATTCGGCTGGCCAAAATCCTGATTGCCAGCATCCCCTCTTCATTGTCTTGCTCCGGAAAGGAAATCCATCTGGTGATGCGCGGCGGCGTGGCGATCAGCCCAAGCGACGGAAAGGATGCGGAGTCGCTGCTCAGGAACGCAAAACTGGCTTGTACAGGCGGCAAAGACGCCGGTCATCATTCAGTCAATTTTTATTCGACCGACATTCAGCAAACCGCGAGAGACAGAGAACAGCTCGAACAGGCGCTTCGCCACGCGATTGAAGGTGGAGACGAACTGGAATTGCATTATCAGCCGGTCGTGGTTATTGCCACCCGCCGCATCGTCAGCCTTGAGGCATTGTCACGCTGGAACAGCCGCGAATTCGGCCCCGTGTCGCCGGCACGCTTCATCCCGGTAGCGGAAGAAACAGGATTGATCATGCCATTGGGAGACTGGGTGCTGAATACTGCAGTCCGTCAGGTGGCTGCATGGCAACAAAGCGGTTTCAGCGACATCCGCGTGGCGATCAATGTGTCTTTCCGGCAGCTGCGCAAGCCGGACTTCATCGACCGGCTATGCGAAGCCGTGCAAGGCACTCACAATCAGCTCGCCATCGAGCTGACGGAATCCGAGTTGATGAACAACATCGAGACGACCATCTACCAACTTGGTCTGCTCAAAAACAAGAACTTCACCATTTACATTGACGACTTTGGCACTGGATATTCGTCGCTCAGCTATCTTCAGAGGCTGCCGGTCGATGTGCTCAAGATAGATCAGAGTTTTATCGGCATGCTAGGGAAGACCGAGGGCAGCGAAGCAATTGTTCGCTCGGTTATCGCCCTCGCCCATAGCCTCAAGCTCAAGGCCATTGCCGAGGGCGTGGAAACGAAAGAGCAGCTCGCGCTATTGCAGAGTCTTGGCTGCGACTATGCGCAGGGTTATCTTTTTAGCAAACCAAGGCCGGCTAACGAGATAACCCGGATGCTTGAAGAGGGTGGGTTATTGGCGTAGCGAATTGGTCAGTAACAGACATTCCGCTTAGCAAAGGTCAAGGTCATCTTCTCGGCCTTTTCTGCCGGTGACGTTGGCTGAGTCGAATGGCCGGTGTGGCGCAGGTTGCCGACGTTGACGTGGTAGGCTGCTTGAATGGCCGCGGCCACACAACAAGATGCGTGCGGCCGCCCCGATTCTGGCTAAATTTCAGTTTGCTCGGAAATCTCCAATGCGTCATCTACCTCAATGCCAAGGTACCTGACCGTGCTTTCCAGCTTGGTATGGCCCAGCAATAGCTGAACGGCCCTCAGGTTCTTTGTCCTCTTGTAGATCAACGTCGCCTTGGTACGCCGCATGGAGTGCGTTCCATAGGCCGAGGAGTCGAGCCCGGCTGCTTTTACCCAGTCATGCACGATTCGGGCATATTGCCGCGTCGAGACATGAGGCGACTTTGCGATCCGACTTGGGAAGAGGTACTGATCGCTGCGCAGATGTGCCTTTTCAATCCAGGCCGCTACCGCTGACCTGGTAGGCTCAGTCAGCTCGAACTGCACTGGCCGTTGCGTCTTCCTTTGCATGACCATGGCTCTGGGAAGAATCTGGTTGCCGTTGGTCACATCGCGTACACGCAAACATACGAGATCGCAGCCACGCAGTTTGCTGTCAATTGCCAGATTGAACATGGCAAGATCGCGAACTGCCCGAGCATTCTGCAAGTGGATTCGGATAGCCCATATTTCCTTCGGCTTGAGTGGTGGCTTCTGACCGACAAGCTTGCCCTTGTTCCACGCTTCGCGCTTTTGGATGTTTTCCATGACAGACTCCTTGGTTGTTGAAGGGAATCTGTTTGAAGACTACGGGAGAAAAATCCGCTACTTGGCGGGATGTTCTTCCTTCTGGCACTATCGGCCAGAGGTAGACCGAAACTATAGACTTTTAGCCTTCTGCTTTGGTTCGAAAGCGCTATCTGGCAAGTGATGCAAAGTAGACATCCGGTCAGCATCAGCAGGTTGGTCCGGTCTGTCCTGGCATGGTGGTCAACTCGGGGCGGCGCCCTTACCTAAAGAGCTTGCATCTCAAATGTTCCTTTTTGTCGGACGATGCCGACAGCCCATTCATTCCGCGTTAACTCTCCGAGCTACTTAAGGTACTTCCTGGCTAATGGAAAAGTTACCAAGAACACCACTAAATATATGGCCATGCCGTATTTGCCTATTATTTTGTCAATTCGCTCAAAACCAAATACAAAAGGCCCCAGGATTATCAACAATAAAAAAACAGCTACAACAGCCATATGGGCAGCAAAAATTAATTTGAAAAGCTTCATTCTACTTTTACCCTATTTCTTGCAAGAATCACAATCTTCCCAAGTGACCGACACCACTGTAGAGCTGCCAAGCGTATACGAATATCCGCCGCCAAATCCAAGCCCATATCCTGGTCCAAAAAGATCACATGACCCTGCATGCCCCAAAACGGTCAACTCCCCGCCATAAGAAAAAGGCGTCGATACTACGCCCAAAGTGTATGAAGAATAAATTCCGTTAAACACATTTGGGTTTATTTCACTGTTTTTGTCGCGGAAACATGCAGCTGGTGAACCATTTGGAGATACCGGCACATCCGGTAAATTTTTCAATGTCCCACTTATCCCAAGCGACGGCCCGACTGCCCAGATGCTGACAGTAGCCTTTTTCCCATTAATACACTCAGAAGTTAGCTGATACCTTGCACCACTAGCCCCAACCCCGATCGCACCACCAAGTGCAAACTGAGAACCTTCCCATTTCACCAGCCCCACCGGATCCACATTACTTAGTGGATTCCCACCAACGTAGCTGTATGTGTTCATGCCCCCAGCGATTCCAATTGGATCACTCTGCACATACCGTCCAGTTGAAGGATCGT
>VFQM010000815.1_pt1 | contig 31321 bp, 22 predicted proteins | sample 3512391 | NCBI WGS metagenome assembly VFQM01 (sample SAMN10412369, study PRJNA504923) | tailings metagenome | isolation source: Replicate 1 from Balatoc abandoned mine | place: Philippines
TGCGCTCGGGGCTGTAGCCGACGAAGAAGTCCTGCTTCCACTTCATGCCGGACTCCTTCTCCAGCACCGGGATGCAGACCTCCTCGGTGGCACCGGGGTAGACGGTGCTCTCGTAGACGACGATGGCGCCCTTCTTCATGTGGCGGCCGGCGCTGGTGCTGGCACCCACCAGCGGGCGGAAGTCGGGGATGTGCGCGTCGTCCACCGGCGTGGGCACGGCGACGATGATGATGTCGGCCTCGCCCAGCATCTTCGGGTCGTCGGTGTAGACGGCCAGCTTGCCGGCCTGCACCTCCGCGTCGGTGAGCTCGCGGGAGGGGTCGGTGCCGCGCTGGCAGGCTTGCACCTTCTGTTTGGCGATGTCGAAGCCGATGGTGCGCACGTGCTTGCCGAATTCGACGACGAGCGGCAGGCCGACGTAGCCCAGGCCGATGACGGCGATGGTGGTCATGGAGTTCCCTGAAAGTTCCAGTTGAACGCGGTCAGCGAGTGTCTCGCGTTTGCTGCAGTGCGGCGTCGATCGCCCCCAGGTGCAGGCGTGCAAATTCCGCCAGGGACGCATCGGCGTTGTCGCCGGCCGGTGTGGCCAGCAGGAGCACGGCCCCATCGTCGGGGCGGCCAGCCAGACGGCCAATGGCCTGGTGCAGCTTGGCCTGCATGTCACTGGCCGTCCAGCCGTTGCCCGTCCAGTACACACGCCACGCGCGCACCTGGCGCCCGCCGACCACGTCCAGCAGCACGCGTTGCTGCAGACTGGAAGCACGGAAAGCGGGTACGTTTCCGCTCGGTGAGATCAAGCCCTGCCGCATCTCGGTCCAGCGCTGGTCGCCGTCGCCGCCCAGGTTATGCACCGAGGTCACGAGCTTTCGCTCGTCACCCTGGTCGCGGAAGTAGGCCACCCAAAGCCACACCGGTTGGGCAGAGCGCACATAAGCGGCCCGCGCCTCGGCACTGGGGTTCACGAACAGAGGGGTCCAGGGCATGGGCTCGTCAGTGGTAAGCCATGGCGGTACCGGGGATGGCAGCGTCAGCGCGGGATCGGCTGCCGCTTGGCGGTGGTCAAGCCGCCATGCCCAGGCCTGGGTGCCGCCAATAAGCAGCAGCACCGCCGCGGCGACGCCCCACCCAGCGCGGTGGCTGGCCCTGGCCTCCGTCGCAGGTGCAGGTGACGCGTACGGTTCCTCGCTCCAGCGCGCGCCGACAAAGAACATCAGGCCGATCACGACGCCGAAGAACACCCAGCCGTAGACCAAATGGTCAACACCCACCGCCAGTTCGTTGCCCGACAGGTGGCCGATCATGACGATCATGTATGCACGCAGCCAGTTCGCCGCGATGGGAACCAGGATGGCCACCCCCATGAAGATGAGCCGTCGGCGCAGCGAACGGTAGTTGAGGTACGCGAACAGCGTACCCACCATGAACGAGGCGATCAGGTAACGCACACCACTGCAGGCCTCCACCACGGACCAATACCCGGAGGGAATGACGAAGTTCAGCCCCTCGCGGTAGACCGGTACCCCAGTGACGCGAAGTGCGGCGACGGTGAAGTCCGCCGTCCAGTCCATCAGTGTCGGCTGGGTGAACTCGCCAAAGGGCACCGCGAAGTAGAGGAAGGCCAGCGGGAAGGCCAGCACCCGCGCCACCGCCAAGCCGAACAGCGCAGGCACCGACAGCACGATCAGCGTCACCAGGGCGAACTGCGTGACCACCCCCACTGCCGCCAGGTGGCCCAGCAGCCACGCGAAGCACACCACCAGCATGGGCACCAGCAGCCAAGGTGCCGGTGCGGTGGGCGTGGCGGCCAGTTCGGCGCGCTTGCGCCAGGCCAGCCAAAGCGCGATGGGTGGCACCAGGAACGCGTGCGTGAAGGTCTCGGACCGGGACCAGATCTCCACCATGGTGGTGGCGGTATCCCGCATCAGCCACAGCAGCACCGCCAACAGCAGGGCGCCAGGCAGCCAGCGCGGCATGGACGTGGCGCGAGTGGGGGTCACGCAGCCTCCAGGCAGGTGTTCAAGGGGCTCAGGCGTGCCGCCCAGCCGTAGCGCTCGACGACACCGTCGCGCGCGCGCCGGCCCACGGCGTCGGCCTCAGCCGGGGATTGCAGCCAAGCGTCGACCGCGCTCACGTAGTCGGCTGCGAACTCGGCCGCCTGCAGGTGCCAGCCCGGCCGTGCGTCGATGGCGCCCACGCACTGCGCCGCCGCCACCACCGGCCTGGCCATGGCCATGGCCTCCAGCACCTTGTTCTGCACCCCGCGCGCCAGCCGCAGCGGCGCCACCACCACGGCGGCATGCTGCAGCCAGGGCCGCACGTCGGGCACCGTGCCGGTGACACGCACGGCCTCGCCGGCCAGCGCCTGCACCGCGGCGGTAGGGCTGCGGCCGACGATGGACAGGCGCAGCCCGGGCCAGCGCGCGCGCAGCGCGGGCAGCATCTCGGCGGCAAACCAGGTGACGGCGTCCACGTTGGGCCAGTAGTCCATGGCGCCGGTGAAGACCACCGGGATCTCGTCGGGGTCGTAGGGGCTGGGCCGCGAGGGGTCGGGCGCGAAGTACACGGTGTCCACGCCATTGCCCACCGCCCGCACGCGGCCGGCGCATTCCGGCGCCAGGCCGGTGAACAAGGCGACTTCCTTGTCGGTGACAAAGAAGCTCTGCGTAGCCCTGGCCGCCACGGCGCGCTCGTAGGCCAGCAGCGTGCGGCCTTCACGGCGGTACAGCCAGCTCAGCGGCCAGCGGTGTGCCTTGGCATAGTCGGCCCACTTGGCGGAGTCCACGTCCACGAAGTCCACCAGCACCGGGCCGGGAAAGCCGTCGGCATACGGCGCCATGGACGACGAGAACACCACCGCCGCGTCGGCGCGCTGGGCGCGGGCCCAGGCGGCCAGCTCGGCGTTGCGGTAGTAGGCCAGCGTGAGCGGCTCCCCGCGCAGCAGGCCCTGCAGGCTGGCCACCTTGGCGCGGCGCGGGTGCAGGCGCACGGCCTTCACGTCGGCACACCACTGGCGCACCGTGGCCACGTGGGGCTCGTCTTCCGGGTCATCGACGAAGGTGCCCAGCAGCACCTCGTGGCGCTCGGCCAGGTGGCGCAGCAGGTGGTAGCTGCGCACCTTGTCGCCCTTGTTGGGCGGGTACGGCAGCCGGTGCACCAGGTACAGGATGCGGGCCATGGGTTTCAGCCGAGGCTCTTCACCACGAACGGCCCCAGCCAGTTGGCCACCGGCAGCGGCAGCTTGCGCCAGGCCTCGATCATCAGCTTGTACTTGGCGTTGGCCGGGTTGTTCTGCGGAATGGCCTCTCGCTTGTACAGGCGGTACTCGTAGTGCAGCGGCTGCGGCTCGAAGCCCCAGTTCTTCTTGAAGGCGTAGGGGCCGGTGCCCAACTTGCTGCGGCCGTAGTCGAAGGTCTTCAGGCCCCTGGCACAGGCGTGGCGCAGCAGTTCCCAGTACTTGAAGTCGTTGGCCGCCAGGTCGCGCGCGGCCTCGTCGTCGCCGGCGTAGTAGGGCAGGATCTCGTCGCGGAAGTAGAAGCTCAGCACGCTGCTGAGCGGCTGCCCCTCCGCGGTGGTGATGGTGAGCACGCTGCAGTCGTCGCCGAACAGGCGCCGCAGGGTCTCGAAGTAGCGCCGGGGCAGCGCCGGCGTGCCGTGGCGGTGCACGTTGTCGGCGTACAGCGCGAAGAAACGGTCCACACCCTCGTCGAACGTGGCCACCAGGCCGTTCTTGATGCCCTTGCGCACCATGGCCCGCTGCTTGCGCGGGATGGCCAGCATGTTGGCCTCCTCGTCGGGCAGGATGGGCTTGCGGAAGGTGACATACAGCTCCTGCCGCGGCCAGCCTTCGTGCTGGCGGCTGAGCTGCCGCAGTTCCAGGTGCTCGGCGCCCAGCTGCTGCGCGATGCGTTCGGCCTCGGCCTCCAGCAGCTGCGCGACCGTGTCGTCGCTGGCGGCCACGCCGGCATACACGCAGAAGGGCAGGCTCACCAGCGCGTGGCCGAACAGCCGGCTCTTCACCTGCGCCAGCGGCAGCACGCCCACGATGGCGCCGTCGCGCTCGGCATAGAGGTAGAAGGTGGCGTGCCCGAAGACCTCGTGCATCACCTGCTGCCAGGCAGCGCGGTGGAAGAAGGTGGCCTCGGGGCAGGCCAGCACGAAGGCGTCCCAGCGCGCAGCGGTGGCCGCATCGCCCCGGTCCAGGCGGTGAAGGGTGGCCATGCAGAGGGCCTAGACGGCGGCAACGGGGGTGGCGCGTGCGGCAGGTGCCGCGGCGGCCGGGTGGCTGCCGGCGCCATCCAGGAAGATGCGGTCCATGCGCCCCCAGCGGAAGTCCTGCAGCAGCTGCTGCAGCCGCTGCTCGGTGCGGCCGATGTTCACGTAGTGGCGGAAGCGGGTCTTGGCGTCGATGCCCGGCACGCGCGGCTGGCCGGGGTCGATCTCCCAGGGGTGCATGTAGAAGATGGCGGACTGGCGGTCCTGCCGGTTCACGCGCTGGATCATCCACCGCGTGAGCGGGTACGGGAACAGCCGGAACCAGCCGCCGCCGCTGCCCGGCAGGTTGCGCCGGCCCATGCGCACCGTGGTCACGGGCACTTCCAGCAGGCCGTTGTCGCGGCGGTGCGCGAAGCGCGGCGCGTCGGGCATGCCGTAGTGGTCGTGCTGGATGGGGTAGATGCTGGAGCTGTAGGCGTGGCCGGTCTCCAGCAGGGTGTCGAAGGCCCAGAGGTTGCCGTGGCCGATGGAGAAGCTGGGGGCACGGTAGCCGCGCACCGGCACGCCGCCGAGGTCTTCGAGCAGCTGCTTGGCGCGCACCAGGTCTTCGCGCAGCGCCGCACGGTCGAGGTCGCTCGCGCGCTCGTGGCCGTAGCCGTGGCTGGCCAGCTCATGGCCGCCGGCCACGATGCGGCGCACCAGCGCCGGGTAGCGCTCGGCCACCCAGCCCAGGGTGAAGAAGGTGGCCTGCACGCCGTGGGCGTCCAGCATCTGCAGCAGGCGGTCCACGTTGCGCTCGACGCGGCATTCGCGCGTGGGCCAGTCGCCGCGCCGGATGTAGGGCGCCATGGCCGAGACCTGGAACCAGTCCTCGACGTCGATGGTCAGCGCGTTGGTGATGGCGGGGGCGAGCATGATGCGGTCAGTGCGGGGCGCCGGCACGCAGCCAGGCCAGCAGGTCGGTGGCGATGCGCTCGGCGGCATGGCCGTCCCAGTTCTCGGGCACGCGGCCGCGCTTGCCGCGGCCGGCCAACACCTCGGCAGTGGCCGCCAGGATGGCGTGGCGGTCACGGCCCACCAGCGTGTTGGTGCCCTGGTCCACCGTGATCGGCCGTTCGGTGTTCTCGCGCAGCGTCAGGCAGGGCACGCCCAGCGCGGTGGTCTCTTCCTGCAGGCCACCGGAGTCGGTGAGCACCAGGCTGGCGCCGGCCATCAGGCCCAGCATCTCCAGGTAGCCCTGGGGTGGCAGCATCAGCATGCGGGCCGGGTCGATGCGGTGCCCGAGGCCGAAGCGCTCGATCTGCCCGCGCGTGCGCGGATGCAGGGCGAACACCAGCGGCAGGTCGCGCGCCACGGTGGCCAGCGTGTCCAGCAGCGGCCCCAGGGTCTCGGCCTGGTCGACGTTGGAAGGCCGGTGCAGCGTGACCACGCCGTAGCCGGCTGCGATGCACGCCGCGTCCAGCCCGTGGGCGCGCAGCGTCTCGGCGGCCGGTGTGGCGCGTGCACGATGGTGCTGCAGAGAGTCGATCATCACGTTGCCCGCAAAGCAGATGCGCGACGCGGGCACGCCCTCGGCCTGCAGGTTGTCGGCGGCGCTGCGCTCGGTGGTGTAGAGGCGGTCGGCCACCTGATCGGTCAGCACGCGGTTGATCTCCTCCGGCATGCGCCGGTCGCGGCTGCGCAGGCCGGCCTCCACGTGCACCACGGGGACGCCCTTCTTCACCGCCACCAGGGTGCAGGCGAGCGTCGAGTTGACGTCGCCGACCACGACCACGCAGCTCGGGGCCTGCTCGTCCACCACCGGCTCGAAGCGCTTCATCACCTCGGCGGTCTGCACCGCGTGCGTGCCGGAACCCACCTCGAGGTTGATGTCCGGCCGGGGCAGCGCCAGGTCGTCGAACAGCTTGTCGCTCATGTCGCGGTCGTAGTGCTGGCCGGTGTGCACCAGCAGCAGCTGCGGCCCGTCCTGCCCGCCAGCCGCGCGCAGGGCGCGCAGGATGGGCGCCATCTTCATGAAGTTGGGCCGCGCGCCCACGACGCAGAGGATCGGCCCGAGGCTCATGACGGCTTCTTGTCCTCGTCCGCCGGCGCCGCCGCAGGCGCACCCGAGGGGCCCGGCTGCTTCACCGCGCTCACCAGCTTCTGCAGCAGCGACAGCGTCTGCACGTTGATGCGCTCCAGCCGCAGCAGGCTGCGCTCCAGGCGCTGCATCTGGTCCAGCCGCTGCTCGGCCGACAGGCGCGCCAGCTGCTTGCCCACGCTGTCGGCCAGCGCCGGCTCCACCTTCAGCTTGGACAGGTCCAGGTCCAGCGGCATGCCGCCCACCGAGCCTGCGTACAGCTCGCCGGGGGTGCTGTCGCCGCCCAGCGGCGCGGGTGCGGCGTCCTTGCGCGGGGGCGCGGCGTGCTCGGCCTCGAGCTCCTTGACGACCTCGTTCACGTCGTCGGCGGTCAGGTGCGTGCGGCCGGCCAGGAAGCCGAGCAGCAGCACGCGGTCACACACCGAATTGATTCGCCGCGGGATGCCGCGCGTGGCCTTGTAGATGGCGTCGAAGGCGCCGTCGCCCCAGCTGGGCTTGTCGGTGCTGCCGGCGCGCTTGAGCCGGTGCTCGATGTAGGCCTGCGTCTCGGCGGTGTCCAGCGGGCCGATGTGGCAGGTGGCCGCCACACGCTGGCGGAACTGCTCCATCTCCGGCCGCTGCAGGATCTCGCGGAACTCCGGCTGGCCGATGAGGAAGCTCTGCAGCAGCGCCTGGTTGCCGAACTGGAAGTTGCTGAGCATGCGCAGCTCTTCCACCGCGCGCATGCTGAGGTTCTGCGCCTCGTCCACGATCAGCAGGCAACGCTTGCCCTGGCTGGTCTGGCTGATCAGGAAGGCCTCGAGCGTGATCAGCAGCTCGCTCTTGGGGACGTCCTTGACCTTGAAGCCGAAGGCTGCGCCCACCATGCGCAGCGTGTCTTCCGCGCCCAGCTGCGTGGTGACCAAGTGGCCGGTGACGACGTTGCTGCCGTGCAGGCCTTCGATGAGGGTGCGCAGGATGGTGGTCTTGCCGGCGCCGATCTCGCCGGTGATGACCACGAAGCCTTCGTTGCGCGAGACGCCGTACTCCAGGTAGGCCTTGGCGCGGCTGTGCTGCTTGCTGCCGAAGTAGAAGTTCGGGTCGGGGATCAGCTGGAAGGGCTTGCTGGTGAGCCCGTAGTGCGCTTCGTACATGGCTCAGAACCTCGTGTTGAACGCGGCGGTGAGCGCGTTCTCGGTGTAGGTGTCGATGTCGCCGTCGTACTGGGCGTGGCGCAGGCTCAGCGACAGGCTGCTCAATGGCCCGAGCCGGGTGGTCCAGCCCAGCGAGACGCTGTCGAGGTCGTTGCGCTGGCCGCCTTCGGTGGCGCTGGAGCGCTGGCTGCTCACGTTGAAGCTCAGCGAGGAGATCGGCGTCAGCCGGTGCGAGACGGTCACGCTCAGGCCACGCTGGCGCACCGGGCCGAGGGCCAGGTCGTCGTCGGCGCCGGAGAGCGGGTCGGCGCGTTCGCTCGTGGTCTGGAACACCGACACGGTGCCGGTGGTGCGCACGCCGTTGAGCGCAAAGCTCAGTTCCTGCCGGCGCTGGATACTCACCGCGCCGGTGAGGAAACCGCCGCCGCCCAGCCGCGTGTCGGGCGCTACCCCGTTGCGCTCCAGGAAGCTGCGCACCAGCAGGTCCCGGGCCACAGGGTCGGGTTCTTGCGACGCAAAGAGTTCAAAGAACAGATCGTAGGCCGTCACGGCGGCGCCGGCACCGTTGGTGGTCAGGCCGTCGTTGATGGCCTTGCTGTCGGTGTAGCGCCACACGCTTCTGCGGGACCGGTGCTCCACGCTGATCTGGTGCGACTCACCAAACTGGCGCTTGTCACCGTCCAAAGCCACCCGTGTGCGCGGGGTGGGTGTCCAGAGAACGCCCGCACCGTAGTTCTCGTAATCTCGCTTACCCGACGACGAAAGATCAGATCGCTCGACGCCACCGCGAACTGTGACCTGCAATTCGACGTCTGGACGGACGATGAGGCTCGCGATGGCGCGGTCAATCGTGGTCTCGCGGCCGCCGTCGAAGTCGCTGACCTGGCGAGAGCCGGTGAGCGACCAGCCGATGACCTGGCCGCCGGAGGCCGGAGTCAGCGTGAGCGACGCGCCGGTGCTCTGCGTGCCGAACTGGCTGCCGCCGTCACTGCGGCTGGCATTTCCAGAGGCCTGTACGGCCACCACACCGCCCAGAACACCCCGTAGCACCGGTTGAAGCGACAGGCTGCGCACATCCGTTTGGTTGGCCGTGGCCAGCGTATCGTCGGGCGACTGTAGGCCGAAAGCCGAGCGAGGCTGACGGCTGATGCTGGCGGTGGCATTAAGGTCGAAGTGGTCGGGCACGATCTCGGCCTGCCCGTTGGCAGCCAAGCGATGGCGGATCGCGTTGGCCTCGCTATCGCGCGCGTGCAGCACGCCGGCGAAGCCATAGTCGACCGCGCCCTGAAGCCGGCCACCGCGGCTGGACACGCGCAGGCCGGGGCTGATGGTGGTGACGGCTTCCGCATCACGATCGCTGCCTGCGGTGGCGTTTTGCAGGCGATAGCTGTCGCTGACGGTCTGCGTCACCGACAGGCTGGGCACGATCTCGAGGCCAGCGCGCTGCGCACGTGCCACGCCAGGCGAAGCGAGCGCCACCGCGGCAGCCGCCAGTGCCACGGCCGTGACCTGCAGGCCCGCGGGGAGGCCGACGGCCTGCACGCGCTCAGCCACCGGCCTTGGCGTCGGGCGGCGCGGCCGCGCCTTCGCCCTGGCCGTATCCATAGCCGTAGCCATAGCCGTACCCATAACCCTTGCCGTAGGCGCCGTTGCTGCCGCGGGCCTTGTTGAGCACCATCATCTTGACGGGACAGTTCTCGATGGTGGCCAGCGCATGCTGCACGTCGGCCTGCAGCGTGCGGCCGGCATGCACCACGATCACGATCTGCCCCATGTGCGTGGCCAGCACGCGCGACTCGGTGGTCAGCAGCAGCGGCGGGGAATCGAAGATGATGATCCGGTCGGGATAGCGGTTGGCCATGTCGTCCAGCAGGTCGCGCATGGCGTCGCTGGCCAGCAACTCGGTGGCCCGCGGGTGCGGCGTGCCGCTGGGCAGCAGCGTGAGCTTGTCGACGTTGGTGCGCAGCAGGCAGTCGGGCACCGTGGCCTTGCCCTCCAGCACGTCCAGCAGGCCGGGGCCGGGCTGCAGATTGAGCATGCGCAGCACCGACGGACGGGCCACGTCGGCGTCCACCAGCATCACGGTGTTGTCCAGCTCGGCGGCGATGCTCATGGCCAGGTTCACCGAGGTGAAGCTCTTGCCCTCGCCGGGCAGTGCGCTGGTGACCATGATCAGGTTGCCGTGCTTCAGCGGCGCGGCGCCCTTGCCCATGGCGTTGGCAATGAGTGGCCGCTTGATGACACGGAACTGGTCGGCCGTGGGGGTGCGCGGGCCGTGCGGCGTGGCAAAGCCCTGAGCTTCCAGGGCAGCGAGGTCGATCTCGACGCGGCGCGACTGCGCAATGGGCTCAGGCTCAACCACCGTCGCCAACGGGCTGACTGCGGGTCCGGTAGCCGGGGCTAAGACAGGCGTGGGCAGCGGTACATCCACACCCGCCTGCCGGAGTTGTTCCAGCCGCTGTGCGGCTTGTTCGATCAAGCTGCTCATGCTCGGGACTCCGGGTGCGCGCTCAACGGCCCGCCATCATGCTCATCACAGCCAGGCCGGCAGCGAACAGCAGCACCAGGCTGCCGCTGGCGCCGAAGAAGCGCAACCGGTCCATGCGCTCGCGGCGCCGCTCGTCGTCGCCAAGCACCACCGACACCACGCCAAGCAGCGGCAGGCCGGTCTTCTGGCGCAGATCGACCACATCGTAGAACGCCGGGCGAAGCTGGCTGGCGACAAAGGCGGTGAACAGGCCGCCGGCCACGGCCACCGCCAACACCAGTGGCAGCAACATCAGGCGGTTGGGCGACACCGGCTTGGGCGACACCCGCGGCGGGTCGATCAGCCGGAAGTCGGCCACGCCGGCGGCAGACTCCAAGTCACCGGACATGGTCGCAGCCTGACGGCGCGACACCAGATTGTCGTAGTTCTTCTTGGTGATCTCGTAATCCCGATTCAGCTGGGCCGCCTCTGCTTCCAACTGCGGCGCAGTTCGCATGGCAGTGCGTGCAGCTTCCAGCCGGGCGGCATATTCGCCCACTCTCGCCTTGAGCGCCGCAACTTGCACCTCCGAAGCTGCCAGCATTCGAGACAGTTCCTGGGCGGCCAGGCCGGCGCTCTCACCGCCCGTGCTCTGACGCGGACGACTGCCGGACAACTCCTTCTGCCGCAAAGCAACCTCGCGTTTGCGCTGCTCCTCCAGATCGGCGATTCGCCGTTGTGTCGTCAGAACGTCCGGGTGCTGCTCCGTGAAGCGCTGGAGCAGACTGTCCAGATTCTTCCTTAGATCGTTGATCCGCGAGTCCAACTCTGGAGTCGCCACGACGATATCCGTCTGGACCAAAAGATTGGGCAATGTAGAAGTCGGCCTGCCAGAGTCAAGTGCAGCCAGTTGCTGTTTTGCAGAGTCTCGAGCGTTTTCGGCCTCCCGAAGTTGCAAGCGCGCGTCAGCCAGTTGCCGGCTCAATGCCGCCATCCTCGCAGCTGCGTCTTGACCGTCCGGAGACTGCATATCGAGATTGCGAAGTTTGAACTCTTTGAGTCGCGCCTCTGCTTCTTCCAGTTTGGTCTCAAAGTTACGGATCTGCTCGTCAAGAAAAACCATCGCTGAGTCAGTATCCTTGCGCGTAGCACCCAGGCTCGACTCCACAAAAATGGAAACCAAGGATTGAATCACCCGCTTGGCTTGGTCTTGGTCATTGCTTTTGTAGGACAGTGTGAACAAATTGTCCCGTGATGTACCGGATATCCGAATCGCCCGCCCAAGGTCCACGAAGAGTTGGTCCTGCTGCGCCTTGGACGTGGCGCCCAGGTCCAGGTCGGCCATGCGGACGAGCTTTTCCAGGTTGGGTCGGCTGATCAGCGTGCGGCTGAGCATGCCGATCTGCTGCTCGATGTTGGGCTGCACCGCCAGGCCGGCCATCAGCGGCTTCAGGATGGACTGCGTGTCCACGTAGATGCGCGCCGAGGCCTCGTACTGATTGGGGATGCGGAACACCACCACGGTGGCCACGGCGGCGACGATCCAGGCCACCAGCACGCCCGCCCAGCGGTAGCGCCACATGCCGCGGGCGATGCCGGTGATCTGGGCCAGGATTTCTTGCATGGGCGGGAAACTCCGTTGCGCGGGTGCGGCCGGGCGGCGCCAGGGTCAGAAGAAGCTCTGCGGGATGATCAGGATGTCGCCGGGGCGCATCTCGACGTTGGCCGACACGTCGCCACGCTTGATCAGGTCTTTCAGGCGCACCGAATACTGCTTGCCGTTGTCGGCCGTGCGCAGGATGGTGGCCGCATTGCCATCGGCAAAGTCCGTGAGGCCGCCCACGGCGATCATCACGTCCAGCAACGTCATCTTCTGCTTGTAGGGCAGGAACTGCGGCTTGGCGGCCTCGCCCACCACGCGGATCTGCTCGCTGTAGGGGCCCACGAAGCCGGTGACCATGACGGTGACGATGGGATCGCGCACGTACTTGCCGAGCACGGCCTCCACCTCGCGCGCGATCTGCACCGAGGTCTTGCCCTGCACCACCAGTTCGTCCACCAGCGGCGCGGAGATCTTGCCGTCGGGCCGCACCGGCACCGACATCGACAGCTCGGGGTTGCGCCAGACCACGATGTTGAGGTTGTCGCCGGCGCCGACGATGTAGCTGTAGTCGTTGGTGGCGGCGGCCGTGGGGGCCGGCGGGAAGGCAGGGCCGGGCCCGGCGCAACCGGCCAGGCCGGCCACCGCGGCCAAGGCCACCACGCTGGCGGTCAGGCGGCGCAGCCAGGTCGACGAGGGCAGGGACTTCTTCGTCTGAAATCGCATGTGGGCAGGTCTCCGTGCATGGCCGTCCACGGCCGTCCGGGCAGGCCTTGAATCATGGCACAGGGCATGCAGGTGACGCCCCATGCCCCACCCCCCAGAATGCCGCCGGGGCGTGACATAGCCCCGCACAAACCCGCTGTGTCGGGTCAGCCGAGCCTCAGGCGGGGCCGGATCAGGGCCAGCAGCACCCGTTGAAGCGGGTTGGCATTGCCGCCCGGCCGCCAGGTGAACGACAGGCGCTGGCGATAGGCGTCGAACTGCATCGCCCAGGGCGCGGCCCGCAGCGGACCACGGCCGAGCAGGATCTTGAGCACAGCCGTGCCGGTGACGCCGGCGCAGAGGTCGCAGGCCATCACGGTGCTGGGGCCCTTGCGCGCCGCGAAGTCCACCGCCTGCGGCGCCACCAGGTAGGGCCGCTGCAGCATGGCCGGCGACAGGCCGGCGATGAACCGGGCGAACTGCTCTGTGGTGTCGCACCCCTCCAGCCGGAAGTAGCGCTCGAAGCTCATGCCGCCGGGTTTGAAATAGAGCAAGGACACCCCCATGCCCAGCGGCGCGGCCGTCACCGCCGGGACGCCGCGCTCGTGGCAGGCTTTGAAGATCATGCGGCGGGCGTCGGCAGCAAAGAAGTCGATGCCGTCGACATACACGTCCACGCCGTCCAGGAACGCGCCCAGGTTGCCGGGCGTCACCCCGTCGCCGAACACCCTCACCTGCGCACCGGGGTTCACGTCGCGCGCCATGCGTGCGATCACGTCGGCCTTGGGTTCGCCCAGGGTGGAGACGAAGGCGCCGGCCTGGCGGTTGAAGTTGTGAACCTCGAAACGGTCGAAGTCGGCGATGTGGAAGGCACCGATGCCCAGGCGCGCCAGCGTGAGCACATGGGCGCCGCCCACACCGCCCAGCCCCGCCACGGCCACACGCATCGTCCGCAGGCGCGCCTGTTCGGACGGCGTCACCCAGCCGATGTTGCGCGAGAAGGCCGCGTCGTGGTCAAAGCTCATGGCCGAAGCTTAAACGGCCCGCCGAGCCGGCGGCCCGGCGTCAGGCGGGCTTGCGGGCAAGCACGTCGTAGCAGTTGCCACCCACGCGCTCGCTGACGATCTCGAATCCGGCCGCCACGATGCGGCGGCGGATGTCGTCGCGCTCGTAAGGGGTGTAGAGGATGCCCTTCTTCATGCCCCAGCGGTTGATGGCCGCGGCGATCTGGCGGAACGGCCAGATACCGCGCGGGTACAGCAGCACGTTGGCCGCCAGCGTGCCGCCGGGCTTGAGCACGCGGAACACCCCCCGCAGGCCGCCATCGACATCCGGCAGGCAGTGGATGGCGTTGGCCACGTTGCAGGTGTCAAAGCTGCCCGACTCAAACGGCATCTCGGCGGCATCGGCATGCAGGAACTGCATGCCAGGCTCGTGGCGGAAGCGGTGGATGGCGCCCGCGAGCATGGATTCGGCGTAGTCCACCCCCACGATCTCCACCCGCGGCAGCCTCTTCCAGCGCCGCCACTTCAGGAACAGCTCCAGCAGGGTGCCGGTGCCGCAGGCCAGCTCCAGGTGGCGAGGACCGAAGTTGGGGCCGAAGAAGGCCAACTGCGTGGGCAGCGTGCTGTTGTAGGCGAAGGTCAGGATGAAGAAGCCGCGGACGTCGTACCACCAGGGGTCGGACTTGTAGGCGACGGCGATTTCTTCCCTGGACTTCGGCATGCGCGGTCAGTTGCGCCCGAAGGCGCAGTTCGAAAGTCAGCGGCAAAGTCTACCCGGGAGCGCGGCAATCGGCCGGGACTGTCGGCCCGGTCGCGACGCTGGCACTGCCCCACCCCTCCCGTTGCCCCCTCTTGCGCGGGTTCAACGCTGTCGGGGTACCTTACAGCGCAAACCCAGCAGCGGCTCCGAGGCGCGCCAACCCGTTGATTTTGCAGAGAATGCAACAGCTGGCACACCGGTTGCTTCTCGGTGGGCGACCTGACTTTCAACCTGGAGTGTCAACATGGCTCTGAACCGATTCGTAAGCGCAGTCGCCCTCGGCGTCGCGGCCCTGCTGGGCTCCGGGCACGCCGCCGCGGCCAATGCGCCCATCCCGTTTTGCGTGAACGACAAGGGTGTCGACATCGACGGCCTGCCGGCGAGTCTCTACCCCGCTCAGAACTGCAACAACGGCGCTGGGCAGACCGGCTTCACCGCCGATCTGCTGAATGGTCTCTACAACGAGAAAGTGCAGGTCTACGTTGATCCCATCGACGGCCTGCTGAAGTTCAACGCCACCATCGTGGCTGATTGGAATGCCTGGGCATACCAGGGTGCTTCGCTGGACACCCAGCTCAACTTCGGCTACGACCTGTACGCTGTGGTAACGGCCTCAGGGGTGATCACTGGCGCCAACTCGTTCACGGCCACGTCGGCCGGGCTGAGCCTGTACCTGGACGACAACAACGACACCGTGCTGGACATGGCGTCGATCGACGGTACGAATCCCCTGCTGCCCTTCCTGAACGTCGGCGCGGATGATTACCTGTTGGGCACGTCCACCAACCTGATGAGCGGCTCGGGCAGCACGAGTGCCAGCGCCGGTACCGATGGCTTCGCGGTGCTGTTCGATGAGTTCGTGCTCACCAACGACGCTGCCAAGCTCATCGACGGCAACCGCTTCTTCATCGCTCCTCGCCCGTTTCATCTGGTGATCTACAGCGATGGCGACATCAACGACGGTACGGTCGAGAATGTGGGCCCTGGTCTGCTGGAGATCAAGGGCGACGTGAGCGCGAACTTCACGGTGCCGGAGCCGGGCTCCCTGGCGCTCGCGGGCCTGGCGCTGCTCGGGCTGGCTGCAGCTCGTCGTCGTCAAACCTGATTGGGATGCGCGGGAGGCTCCGCTCAACCGGATCAGTCGACAATGAATGCGGGGCGCCAGCTGGCGCCCCGCATTCATTTGGAGTTCATTCTGCGCTTCGTCGAACTCGCTGCAGATGCCTCAGCATCCCCGCCTCCACCCGCACCGGCAGCCCGCATCGCCCGCGCATCGCCTGCACGTAGGCCATCACCCGCGCTGACCGTTCCAGCCGGTCCGGCGTCCGGATGAAGTAGAAGAAGTCGACGAACCGGCTGGAGTGAACGCTCAGGGGCCGCGGAATGGTGCGCCGCACTCGGCTCACCACCTCATCCACCGGAAACGCCGCGTCCAGCGAGTGCTTGTAGTCCACGGCCGTCACCGGCGGTGCCTTGCGCGCGACGTCGGCCACCAGCAGAGCGCGGGTCCGGGGCGAGCGCACCAGCCCGAAATCGAAGACGTACAGGCCGCCATCGGGCTTCAGCAGCCTCTGGGCGCGCTGGAAGACCTGCTCCAGGCAGTCGAGGTCGGGCAAGTGGTGCAGCGCCGAGGTGGTGATGACCATGTCCACCGAGCCCGGCTGCAGGCTGGGGAGGTCCCGGATGTCCTCGCAGAGCGTCTCCACGTTCCGCAGGCCACGCTCGGCAGCTGACTCGGCCAGCACGTCCAGCATGGGCCGTGACAGGTCGGCGCCGATGAAACGGCAGTCGGGGTACAGCGGCGCCAGCTCCAGCAGCAGCGGCCCGGGGCCGCACGCCAGGTCGAGCACGGTGTCTCCGGGGCGGATCATGCCGGCCAGCTGCGTCAGGTGGTAGAGCTGCAGTGCCGAGGTGGGGCCGCCCCACTCGTAGGCCTTCACGTAGGCCCGGATCTGCTCAGGATCCTCCATGGCCTCGCTGGGCTCGGGCACACGCTGCGGAACCTCGCGCGCGCGCCACTCGTGCCAGATCAGTTTGTGGATGGGCAGCATGACACGTCCGGTGAAGGGGTGAAGTGGCCGGCTCTCCGGGGCCTGTTGGAGGCCTGGATGCCAGTTGCAGCGCATACATTATCGGCACCCCACACCCGACTTTGACCCATGTCCGACGGGGCTGCACGCAGGCAGTGGCGCCGCCGCCCGGACCCGGGGCCAGACACAACATGTCCCGCTGTCCCGACCTTGACCGGCGCCGGCTCGTTGCCGCACTCCCCCTGCTGGCCCTGCCCACCTGGGCCTGGGCCGACGAGGCACTCGCCCTGGCCGAAGCCGTCCATGGCCGCCCGGTGGGCCGCGATGTCACCACCACCAGCCGCATGGAACTCTCCGAGCGCGGCCGTGCCCCCCGCGTGCGCCGCATGGTCACCTACCGGCTGGACCGCGGCCGGGGCGAGTCGGCCTACCTCGCGCGCTTCCTGGACCCGAAGGACATTGCCGGCGTCGGCCTGCTGAGCCTGACCCGCGCCGACGGCAGCACCGAACAGTCGCTGTTCCTGCCCGAACTCGACCGCGTGCGCAAGGTGTCCGGCGACCGCAAGGGTGGCCGCTTCGTGGGCTCCGACCTCTACTTCGAGGACCTGCAGGAACGCAAGCCACAGCGCGACCGGCACCGCATCGTGGGCCGAGAGACGCTCCTGGGCACGGAGTGCGAGCTGCTGGAAAGCACGCCCATCGACGCCGACGACTCGGTCTACGTCAAGCGGCTGAACTGGATCGACCGCAGCACGGCCATGGCGCTGCGCATCGACTACTTCGAGCGCGACCCCCAGGCGCCCAGCAAGCGCTGGCTGGCGCTGGACCGCCAGCGCATCCAGGGCTTCTGGACCGTCACCGCCAGCGCGATGGCCGACCTGGCCCAGGGCAGCGAGACCAGGCTCATCGTCGAATCGGCGCGCTACGATCGAAAGCTGCCCGACCGCCTGTTCACGCCCCGCGCCCTGGCCGACGAGCGCTACGAATCGGAGTTCCGCCTGTGACCCTGCCCTCCCCGCGGCGCGCGCGGCGTGACCGCCCGCCCGGCGTGCCCTCCCGCGCCGCCGTCGCCACCCTTGTCCTGACCGTAGCCCTGGGCGCCTTCACCGCGCCCAAGGCACTGGCCGAGAACGTTCGTGTGTCGCTGGATGACGTGCTGCTCGAGGCCGGCGCCTTTGCCGACACCGACGACGCCCGCAGCAGCCTGACGCTGCGCGCCTCGCCCACGCTGGGCGGCGCCTTCGGCCGCAGCCTGGAGTGGCGCGCCGGCCTGCGGCTGGACGCCGTGCGCCAGTCCGGCGGCAGCCAGCCGCACGGCGAGCAGCACGCGGAACTGGGCGACACCTGGCTGCGCTGGCGCGCCGGCGACCTGAAGCTCACCGCCGGCCTGCAGACTGTGCTCTGGGGCCGGGTGGACGAGGTGCCGCTGATCGACCGCGTGAGCCGCGTGGACGCCAGCCGCCTGCTGCTGGACGACCTGCCGCAGCGCCGCCGCCCGCTGCCGGCCCTGCGCCTGGAACAGGACTTCGACAGCCTGGCGCTGGATCTCGTGGTGCTGCCGTCGTTCGAGGGGGCGAAGCTGGCCGACCCGCGCAGCGTCTGGAGCCCGGTGGACCAGCGCCGCGGCAAGATCCTGGGCATCGCCCCGCCGCCGGCGCTGGCGGCCTTCATTGGCGCGGCCACGCTGCGCGAGGACAACGGCGGTGCCGGGGGCGCCGCCGTGCGCCTGACGCAGACCGGCGAAGGCGACGTGGACTGGGGCCTGACCGTGGCGCGCACCCGGCAGTCCCTGCCCTACTACGTGGCCGATCCGGTCGCCGGCACGCTGACGGCCACCCACCCCTACCAGCGCTTCCTGGGCGGCGACCTGGAGTTCAACGCCGCCGGCGCCACCTGGCGCAGCGAGCTCGGGCTGACCTGGGACGCCCGCGTCACCACGCCGGCCGGCCAGGCGCTGAAGGTGCGCGCCACCGAATGGGTGGGCGCGGTGGAGTTCTTCCCCGGCGGCGAGGACCTGCGGGTGAACCTGCAGCTGGCCGCCCGCCGGGCGCACACTGGCGAGCGCATCCTGGAGCTGCGTGAGTACGCGGCCCTGGGCGGCGAGCTGGAGAACACGCTGGACCAGGGCCGCTGGAAGCTGGCATTGCGCTTCAACCTGGGCCTGAACGTGCACGACGTCTACCTCGCGCCGCGCGTGGCCTTCACCGGCTGGGAGCCGCACGAGCTCTCGCTGACGTACCACCACTTCCGCGGCGAGGCGCGCACGCTCGGCGGCTTCCACCGCGAGCACGGCCTGCTGGCGCTGGGACTGCGCACGCGGTTCTGAAGCCGTGACGCCATCGGGCTGGGCGTTCTGGCGCCGCCGCGACGCGCGGCGACACCGGCTGCTGCCCTGGCCGCTGGCGCTGCTGCTGGTGCTGGCGCTGCACGGCGTGTCGCTGTGGTGGCTGCCGTCGCTGGTGCTCAACAACGCGCCGGAGGTGTACTACAGCGGCGACTCGCCGGCGGTGCAGCTGCGCGACCAGCTCCGCCGGGAGTTCCCCAGCGACGAGGCCCTGACCGTGGTGTTCCAGGGCCCGGACCTGTACTCGCGCAACGTGATGACGCGGCTGGACCAGCTGAGCACGGCGCTCGGCCGCCACCCGCTGGTGGACCGCGTGATCTCGGTGACGACGATGGAGCGCGTCTCGGGCTCGGAGGACGGCTTTGCGGTGGAGCCGCTGATCGATGCCAGGCGGCTGCGCACCGACGACCCGGCCGCGCTGCGGGCGCGCGTGCTCTCCGACCGCTTCGCACCCGGCCTGCTGGCCTCGCGCGACGGTACGGTACTGGCCATGGTGGTGCGCCCCCGCCCGCTGGACACCAGCGCCGACCGGCTGGCGCTGAAGGTGGCCGTGGCCCTGGCCATCAACGAGGCCGGGCTGCGCGGCCATTACGCCGGCGACGCCGGCCCGGTGACGATCGACGTGGCGCAGCTCGAGTCGGTGATGCAGGACACGCTGCGCTTCGTGCCGCTGACGGTGGTGGTCGGGCTGGGGCTGCTGTTCTGGGTGGTGGGCCGCGTGCGCCCGGTGGTCATCGGCGGCGTGGCCATGTCCACCGTGGTGCTGCCGGTGGTGGCCGGCATCGCAGCCTCGGGCCAGCCCTACACGATGGCCAGCGCCATCCTGCCCAGCCTGCTGGCGGCCTACACGCTGGCCACGCTGATGCACCTGTATGCCGGCGTGCAGCGCGCGCAGGGCGCCGGGCTCACGCGCGGTGCCGCGGTGGACCGGGCGCTGGGGGAGACGCTCAAGCCCGGCCTGTACAACGTGCTGACCACCGGCGCCGGCCTGCTGAGCCTGGTGTTCGTGCCCATCCCGCCCATCCAGTTGTTCGGCGTGGCCGGCGCGCTGGGCACGGTGCTGGTGTTCCTGACCGTCTTCCTGCTCGTGCCGCCCTTCCTGGCGCGCTGGGACAACCGCCGCTGGCCGCAGCACGGCTCGGCCATGGGCCGCTTCGGCCGCATCGCCGCGCGCCTCACACTGGCCGGCATGCGGCGGCCCAAACTCACCGTGGCCGTGGCACTGCTGCTGCTGGCCGCAGCCTTTCCGCTGGCGCGCGAGGTGCGGGTGGAGTCCGACGTGCTCACCTTCTTCGCGCCGGAGCACGCCGTCAACCGCCACGTGAAGCTGGTGGAGTCGCAACTGGCAGGGGTCACCACGCTGGAGATCTCGCTGGCCGGCGGCGGCATCGACAGCCTGCAGAACGTGCAGACCCTGCGCGCGGTGCGCGACCTGCAGCGCTGGATCGAGGGCCTGGGCGAGGTCGACCGCGCCTCGTCGATGGTGGACCTGGTGGAGGAGATGCACTGGGCCATGAACGGCGAGAAGCCGGCCTTCCGCGACTTGCCGCCGAGCGACCGCCTGCTGCGCCAGTACCTGCTCATCTACGACGGCGAGGACCTCTACGAGGCGGTGAACCGCGACTTCAGCCGCGCACGCATCCTGGTGAGCCTGAACGTGCACGGCGCGCAGGAGATCGGCCGCGTCATCGACACCATCCGCGCCCATGTGGCGGCCACGCCCATCCCGGGCGTGACCGTGGACATCGGCGGCTACGGGCGGCTGTTCGCCGACCAGGTGGACCTGCTGGTCAGCGGCCAGCAGGACAGCTTTGCCAGCGCCTTCATCCAGATCTTCCTGTTCATGGCGCTGCTGTGGCGGTCGATCGGTGCATCGCTGATCTGCTTGGTGCCCAACCTCGCGCCGCTGTACTTCATCTTCGTGCTGATGGGCGCCACCGGGATACACCTCGACCTGGCCACGGTGATGATCGCCGGCGTGGTGCTGGGCATCACGGTGGACGACACCATCCACCTCTACCACGGCTACCGCGAGCGGCTGCTCAAGGGCATCTCGCCGCCGCTGGCCATTGCCAAGAGCTTCCAGGGCTCGGGCCGCGCGGTGCTGGCCATCTCGGTGCTGCTGACGGCGCAGTTCGGCCTGCTGGCCAGCTCCGAATTCATCCCCACGGCCAACTTCGGCCTCATGACCGCCGTGGGGCTGCTGGCCGGCCAGGCGGCCGAGCTGCTGCTGCTGCCGGCGCTGCTGATGCTCAAGGACGGCCGCCGCCGGGTGCTGCCGCCAACCAGCCCGCGCACCGGCCCCCGGAGCGGCCTGCGCTCCGGGCCGGCATCACGCCCGGTGATGGTGCCGGTGGCGGCCGAAACGCTGTGGCCGCCGGCGGAGCTGAAGGACCTGCCCGAACCTGCGGCCGGCGATGCGCCGGCATCCCTGCCGCCCGCCGAGCCCGCGGCCACGCCCGTGGTGCTGCGCCCGGCCGCGCCGCCCGCGGCCAGCACGCCGCTGGTGGTGGTGTGCCGCGGCGAGGCCTGCCGCGCGCGCGGCGCCGACGCCATCTGGCAGGCCTGCCTGGAAGCCTACGTGGCCGTGAAGGCGCGCGGCGACGGCTCGGGCGCCTTCCCCGTGGAGGCCAGTTGCCTGCGCCGCTGCGACGACGCACCGGCCGTGAGCTGGTGCAGCGCACCGCAGGCCCTGGCCGATGCCGAACCGGCCGCGCTGGCCCAGCGGGCGGCGAGCCACGTGCGCGGACGCCCCCCCTCCGCAGGCTGACGGACGCGCCGGCGGCCCCACGGCACGGGGTGCGGCGTGCACGATTCCCGATCCCCGCCGGTGCGCATGTCGGGTTGGCCCGGGCGGCGGCGAAGTGCGCAGTAGTTCACTGGGCGGGTACGCCATGCACCGCCAGACTCGCGACCCGTGACAGCGTGTGACACCCGATCCCCTGCTCCGGGGATGGGCGGCACTGTCGGAGGTTCTTACATTCCTTACCAGATCGCGGGCCCAGGGAGCCCCCGGCAACCGCACCGGGCAGCGACACCATGATCAAGATCTTCAACCACTACCTTCACCGCCAGACCCTGATGCGCGTCCTGTCGGACCTCGGGTTCATCGTGGTGGCGATGCTGCTGGTGTTCATCACCCAGACCGGCAGTCTCGACGGCCTGCTGCCCATGGCGGGCCCGCAGCTGGTGTCGCTGGCGGCCGGCATGTTCCTGATCAACGGTGCCTCGGGCCTGTACCAGAAGGCCCCCAACTTCACGATGCCGCAGGTGGTGGCGCGCGCCGCACTGGCGCTGCTGCTGGCCCTGCCGCTGACCTGGCTGCTGTTCGGCCTGCTGCCGGCCGACTTCGAGGAGCGCGAGGCGGTGCGCATCGCGGCGCTGCTGGGCGTGGGCATCGTCACGCTGCGCCGGGTCTACGCCACGGCCTGGTCCAGCAGCCACCAGCGCACGCGCATCCTGGTGCTGGGCTGCGGCCCCGCGGCGCAGCTGGTCACCAACACGCTGCGCGCCTCCGACCCGCATGCGCTGGTGGTGGGCTACTACCCCAGCCCCAACGAGAGCGAATGCGCGGTCGACCGCACCATGGTGCTCACCGCCGACCGGCCGCTCAGCGACACCGCGCGCGATCTGGGCGCCGACGAGATCGTGGTGGCGCTCACCGAGCGCCGCTCGGGCGCCATGCCGCTGCGCGAGCTGCTCGACTGCAAGCTGGTGGGCGTGAAGGTGCACGACATCAACACCCACTTCGAGAAGACGCTGGGGCAGATCCGCATCGGCTTTGCCAATGCCGGCTGGATGATCTTCGGCGACGGATTCGACCAGGGCTTCACGCGCTCGGCCGTCAAGCGCATCTTCGACATCATCACCGCGCTGGTGCTGATCGTGGGCACCGCCCCCATCATGCTGCTGGCGGCCCTGGCCATCAAGCTCGACAGCCGCGGCCCGGTGCTCTACCGCCAGGAGCGCCTGGGCCAGGATGGCAAGCCCTTCATGGTGACCAAGTTCCGCAGCATGCGCACCGACGCCGAGAAGGACGGCAAGCCGCGCTGGGCCACCGTGCACGACGACCGCGTCACGCGCGTGGGGCACTTCATGCGCAAGACCCGCATCGACGAGCTGCCGCAGCTGTTCAACGTGCTCACCGGCGACATGAGCATGGTCGGGCCGCGGCCCGAGCGCGGCTACTTCGTCGAGCAGCTGACACAGCAGATCCCGTACTTCGCGGTGCGCCACTCGGTCAAGCCCGGCGTGACCGGCTGGGCCCAGGTGCGCTACCAGTACGGCGCCACGGTCGAGGACTCGATCGAGAAGCTGCAGTACGACCTGTACTACGTGAAGAACCACTCGCTGTTCCTGGACCTGATGATCCTGTTCGAGACGGTGGCCGTGGTGCTCACCGGCAAGGGCGCGCGCTGAACGCGCGCAGGGTTCACGGCGCGCCGGCAGCGCTTCGCGTGGTCTCCAGGATGGCCGCCAGCCGGCCGCATGTGGTGTGATGGCTGGCATGGACGACGCCGCTGGTCTCCCCCTGGCCCTGCTGGGCTTTGCGGTCGCGCTGCTGGCCTACGGCGCGCTCACGCTGCGCCTGCTGTACGCCGGCTACCTGCGCCCGCAGGCGGGCGCGCCGGCGGGCTGGTTCCTGGCCGCGGTCGCGGCCAGCGCGCTCTGGGGCCTGGCGGGCACGTTGCTGGCGGCGGCGCCCGGGCTGATCCCCGGCCTCACCGCCGGCGCGGCCGACCTGCTGCGCTACGGCGCCTGGTTCGGCTTCCTCTTGGCGCTGCTGAAGCCCGGGCTGCGCGATGCCGCCGCCGGCGAGGTGCGCTGGCTGCCGGCCCTGGCCGTGGGCATCGGCCTGTGCGCCGCCGCCGCGCTGGTGCTGCCGCGGCTGACCGACGACGAGCGCGTGGCCCGCGCGGCGCTGTTTGCCTGGCTGGCCCTGCCGGTGCTGGGCCTGCTGCTGGTGGAGCAGCTGTTCCGCAACCTCGCGCGCGACGGGCGCTGGGGCGCCAAGCCGCTGTGCCTGGCGCTGGCGCTGGTGTTCGGCTACGACGTCTACATCCATTCGCAGGCGGTGCTGTTCGGCAGCTTCGACGCCGATGCCTTCAGCATCCGCGCCGCCCTGCACGCGCTGGCGGTGCCGCTGCTGTTCGTGGCCGCGCGCCGCATGTCCGACTGGAACGCGAAGCTGCAGGTCTCGCACCGGCTGGCCTTCTACTCGGCCACGCTGCTGCTGGGCGGCGGCTACCTGCTGTTCGTGTCGGCGGTGGGCTACTACGTGCGCTTCTTTGGCGGCAGCTGGGGGCGTGCACTGCAGCTGGCGGTGCTGTTCGGCGCCGTGCTGTTCCTGGCGGTGCTGCTGATGTCGCAGACGGCCCGCGCGCGGCTTCGCGTGTTCGTCAGCAAGAACTTCTTCGCCTACCGCTTCGACTACCGCGAGGAGTGGCTGCGCTTCACGCAGACGCTGTCCACCGCCGCCTCGCCGCAGGCCATGGGCCCGCTCGTCATCCGCGGCCTGGCCGACATGGTGGAAAGCCCGGGCGGCAGCCTGTGGATGCGCAGTGCCGACGGCAGCGGCTTCGTCGAGACCGCGCGCACCCACCGCGTGGTGCCCGACGCGCGCGAGCCCGCCGATTCCGGCTTCGTGCGCTTCATGGCCACCGAGGGCTGGATCATCGACATCGACGAGGCGCGCGCCCACCCCGAGCGCTACCCCGGCCTGGTGCTGCCGGCGTGGCTGGGTGCCGGCCGCGACCTGTGGGCGGCGGTGCCGCTGATGGTGGGCGACGAGCTCACCGGCTTTGCGCTGATCGCGCCGCCGCACGCCGGCGCCGCGCTGGACTGGGAGGTGCGCGACCTGCTCAAGACCGCCAGCCGCCAGGCCGCGGCCTTCCTGGCCCAGCTGCACGCGGCCGAGGCCCTGCTGGAGGCCCGCAAGTTCGAGGCCTTCAACCGCATGTCGGCCTTCGTGGTGCACGATCTGAAGAACATCGTGACGCAGTTGTCGCTGATGATGAAGAACGCGAAACGCCTCCACGACAATCCCGAGTTCCAGCAGGACATGCTCGCCACGGTGGAAAGCTCGCTCGACAAGATGCGCCAGCTCATGCTGCAGTTGCGCGAAGGTCAGGCCTCGCCCGGCGGGCCCGCCGGCGTGGAGCTGGCGCCGATCGCCGAGCGCCTGGCCGCCGCCGCCGCCCAGCGCGGGCGCACGCTGGTGCTCGAGCGCCTGGAGCGCGTGTCCACCCGCGGCGACGCGGCGCGCATCGAGCGCGTGATCGGCCACGTGGTGCAGAACGCCTTCGACGCGACGCCGCCCGAGGGCCGTGTGTGGCTGTCGGTGGCGCGGGTCAGCGGGCAGGTGCAGGTGGTGGTGGGCGACACCGGCCACGGCATGACGCGCGAGTTCATCGACCAGCGGCTGTTCCGCCCCTTTGCCAGCACCAAGGCGCCCGGCGCCCCGGGCACCACCGGCGGCATGGGCATCGGCTCCTATGAGAGTTTCCAGTACGTGCGTGAACTCGGCGGGCAGATCCTGGTCGACAGCGAACCGGGCCGCGGCACGGTGTTCACGCTGGTGCTGCCGCTGCTGGACACCACCGCCGGCTCCGACCTGCACCTGAGCGCCACCGCCTGACCGCCACCGCCCGACCCCGCCGACAGCGACACCCCGCATGAGTGCCGACAAGCTCCCCCCGCTGCTGATCGTCGAGGACGACCTGGCGCTGCAGAAGCAGATCAAGTGGTCGCTCGACCGCTTCGAGTGCGTGACCGCGCACGACCGCGCCAGCGCGCTGGCGGCGCAGCGCCGCCACCAGCCGGCCGTGATCACCATGGACCTGGGCCTGCCGCCCGACCCGGATGCCACCTCCGAGGGCTTCCGCCTGCTCGAGCAGCTGCTGGAGTCCGACCCGCACGCCAAGCTCATCGTGCTGACCGGCCAGAACGACCAGGGCAACGCGCTGCGCGCGGTGGCCCTGGGCGCCTACGACTTCTTTGCCAAGCCCTTCGAGCCGGAGCTGCTGGGCCTGACCATCGACCGCGCCTACCGGCTGTGGGAGCTGCAGGCCGAGAACCGCCGACTGCAGGCGCTGCAGCACCCCGACGCGCTGGGCGGCCTGATGACGCGCGACGCCGACATGCAGAAGCTCTGCCGGCTCATCGAGCGCGTGGCCGGCAGCGACGCCACCGTGATGCTGCTGGGCGAAAGCGGCACCGGCAAGGAGGTGCTGGCGCAGGGCCTGCACGAGGCCTCCAAGCGCAGTGGCAAGTTCGTGGCCATCAACTGCGCCGCGATCCCGGAGAACCTGCTCGAGACCGAGCTCTTCGGCCACGAGAAGGGCGCCTTCACCGGCGCCACCAAGACCACCCTGGGCAAGATCGAGACGGCGCACGGCGGCACGCTGATGCTCGACGAGATCGGCGACCTGCCGATGTCGCTGCAGGCCAAGCTGCTGCGCTTCCTGCAGGAGCGCACCATCGAACGCGTGGGCGGGCGGCAGGAGATCCCGGTGGACGTGCGCGTGGTCTGCGCCACGCACCAGAACCTGAAGGCGCAGATTGCCGACGGCCGCTTCCGCGAGGACCTGTACTACCGTCTGGCGGAGATCGTGGTCGACATCCCGCCGCTGCGCCAGCGCACCGGCGACGCCGTGCTGCTGGCGCATGCCTTCCTGCGCCGCTTTGCGCAGGAGCAGCGCCGCGGCAGCCTGAGCTTCAGCGACGACGCGCTGCGCGCCATCGAGGCCCACGCCTGGCCGGGCAACGTGCGCGAGCTCATCAACGTCGTCAAGCGCGCCGCCATCATGGCCGACGGCGCGCGCGTGACGGCGCAGGACCTGAACCTGAAGGTGCCGGAGGCCCCGGCGCCCGAATCGCCGGCCGAGCACGCCGACCTCGACCTGCGCCGCATCCGCGAGCAGGCCGAGCGCGAGGCGATCGTCACCGCGCTGGCGCGCTCCAACGGCAACGTGCTGCGCGCCGCCGAGATGCTGGGCGTGAGCCGGCCCACGCTGTACGACCTGATGCACCGGCTGGCGATCAAGTGACGCCCGCCGCCACACAAGACACAAGGGGACCCCTTCGATGAAGCGCATGCACCGACTCCTGGCCCCGACGCTGCTGGCGTCACTGCTGCTGGTCGCCTGTGGCGGCAAGGACCCGGCCGAGCTGGTGGCCTCGGCCAAGGGCTTTGCCGACAAGGGCGACCACAAGGCCGCGATCATCGAGCTCAAGACCGCGATCCAGGAATCGCCCGACCTGGCCGAGGCGCGTTTCCTGCTGGGCAAGTCGCTGCTGGCCAGTGGCGACATCCCCGGCGCCGTGGTGGAGTTGCGCAAGGCGCTGGAGCTGCGGCATGACGAGAACGACGTGGTGCCGGAGCTGGCTCGCGCGCTGTTCCTGCAGGGTGATTTCCAGCGTCTGCTCGAGCAGTTCGGCACCACGGTGCTGAGCCAGCCGCTGGCCGAGGCCGACCTCAAGGTGACGCTGGCGCGCGCCAACGGCGGCTTGGGCCGGCGCGAGCCGGCCCGGCGTGCCATCGAGGCCGCGATGAAGGCGATGCCGGAGTACGGCCCGGCCAAGATCTTCGAGGCCCGGCTGCAGGCCGACACCGGGGACGTCGATGGCGCACTGGCCGCGCTGGACAAGCAGCTGGAGCGCACGCCACAGGACGCCGAGGGCTGGCAGGTGAAGGGCGACCTGCTGATGTACGGCAAGCGCGACCTGGACGGCGCGCTGGCGGCCTACCGCCAGGCCATCGCCGTGCGGCCCAACCACGTGCCGTCGCACTCCGGCGCCATGACCGTGCTGCTGGCCAAGAGCGATGCCGAGGGCGCCACGGCCCAGCTGGAGGGCCTGCAGAAGGTGCTGCCCCGGCACCCGCAGACGCTGTTCTTCGCGGCCAGCGTGGCACTGCTGAACAAGGAACTCGACAAGGCCAAGGAGATCGGCGACCAGCTGCTGCGCGTAGCCGGCAACAGCCCGCGCATCCTGCAGCTGGTGGGCGCCGTCGAATTCGAGCGCCGCGCCTGGGTACAGGCCGAGACCCACCTGGCCAAGGCGGTGCAGCTCGACCCCAACCTGGACATGGCGCGCCGCATGCTGGCCGGCACTTACCTGCAGCGCTCGGAGCCGACCAAGGCGCTGTCGGCGCTGCAGCCCCTGCTGGAGCGGCCCAACCCGCCCGCCGCGATCTGGTCGCTGAAGGCGCAGGCCCACCTGCAGGCCGGCGAGCTGGCCGAGGCCGAGAAGGCGTTCGCCGCGGCCGCGAAGATCAACCCCGACGACGTGCGCAACCGCACCGCGCTGGCCGTCAGCCGCGTGCTGCGCGGCGACGAGGGCGGCGGCCTGGGCGAGCTGCGCAGCCTGGCGGCCGACGCCGACAGCACGGTGGCCGACCTGCCGCTGATCGCCGCCCTGGTGCGCAACAAGGACATCAAGGGCGCGATGGCCGCCATCGACGCGCTGGAGAAGAAGCAGCCCGACAAGCCCATCGCCGCCAACCTGCGCGCCCGCCTGCTGCTGCAGCAGGGCGACAAGCCGGGCGCGGAGAAGTCCTTCCGCCGCGCGCTGGAGATCCAGCCCACCTTCTTCCCCGCCGCCTCGGCCCTGGCCCAGCTGGCGCTGCTGGACAAGCGCGAGGACGACGCCAAGAAGATCCTCGACGACTTCCTGAAGGCCGCGCCCACCAGCACGCAGGCGCTGATTGCCAGCGCTGCGCTGAAGGCCCGCAGCGGCGCGCCGCGCGACGAGATCCTGGGCATGTTCAACCGCGCCATCCAGCAGGCGCCCACCGACCCCACGCCGCGCCTGGCGCTGGTGAACTACCAGCTCAACACCCAGGACGTGAAGGGCGCGCTGAGCTCGGCCCAGCAGGCCAGCGCCGCGCTGCCCGACAACCCCGCGGTGCTCGACGCGCTGGGCCGTGCGCAGGCCGCCTCGGGCGACACCAACCAGGCGCTGGCCTCGTTCGGCAAGCTCGCGCAGCTGGTGCCCACCTCGGTGGCGCCGCACCTGCGGGTGGCCGACGTGCAGTGGGCCGCCAAGAACCCCGACGCCGCCATCCAGGCGCTGCGCCGTGCCCTGGGCGTGGACGCCGACAACCTGCAGGCCCAGCGCTCCCTGGTCGACGCCTACCTGGCCACCGACAAGACCGCCGACGCGATGGCCGTGGCGCGCCAGGTGCGCCAGCAGCGCCCGCAGCAGGACGTGGGCTACCTGCTGGAAGGCGGCATCGAGGCCTCGCAGCGCCGCTGGCCGCAGGCCATCGGCGTGTACCGCGAGGGCCTGAAGGCAGCGCCCGACTCCACCGAGCTGGCCACCCGGCTGCACATCGCGCTCAGCGCCGACAAGCAGGAGGCCGAGGCGGCACGCCTGGCGGCCGACTGGCAGCGCCGCCACGCCGACGACGCCGGCTTCCGCTTCTATCTCGGCGATCTGGCGCTGGCGCGCAAGGACCTGGCTGCGGCCGAGGGCCACTACCGCGACGTGCTGCGCATCCAGCCCGAGAACGCGCTGGCGCTGAACAACGTGGCCTGGCTGATGGCCACGGCCAAGAAGCCGGGCGCAGTGGCGATGGCGGAGAAGGCCGTGGCCCTGCTGCCCGACCGCCCGGTGATCATGGACACGCTGGCCCTGGCGCTGGCGGCCGAGGGCCAGAAGGCCAAGGCGGTGGACATCATGCGCCAGGCGGTGCGGCTGGAGGAGAAGAACCCGCAGCTGCGCCTCAACCTCGCCAAGCTGCTCATCGACGCCGGCGACAAACCCGCGGCCAGGACCGAGCTGGAGACCCTGGCCAAGCTGGGCGAGAAGTTCCCGCGCCAGGGCGAGGTGACGGAGCTGCTGAAGACGCTCTGACCCGACTGGCGCCGGCAAGCAAAACGGCCCGCAGCGCGGGCCGTTCCTCATGGTGCCGGCGCGCTCAGCGCGGCAGCGTGGTGGCGCCGGTCAGGAAACGGTCCACCTCGCGCGCGGCCTGGCGGCCTTCGCGGATGGCCCACACCACCAGGCTCTGGCCGCGCCGCATGTCGCCGGCGGCAAACACCTTGGGCACGTTGGTGGCGTAGCCGGTGCTGTCGTCGGTGCCGGCGCGCGCGTTGCCGCGGCCGTCGCGCTCCACGCCGAAGGCCTGCAGCACCGGCGACACCGGCTGCACGAAGCCCATGGCCAGCAGCACCAGGTCGGCCGGCCATTCCTTCTCGGTGCCCGGCACCTCGACCATGCGGCCGCCTTCCCAGCGCACGTGCACGGTCTGCAGCGCCTTCACGCGGCCCTTGTCCTTGCCCGTGCCGGGGATGAAGGCCTTGGTGGCGATGGCGAACTCGCGGCTGCAGCCTTCCTCGTGGCTGGAGCTGGTGCGCAGCTTGGTGGGCCAGTACGGCCAGGTCAGCGGCTTGTCCTCCTCTTCCGGCGGCTGCGGCATCAGCTCGAACTGCGTGACGCTGGCCGCGCCGTGGCGGTTGCTGGTGCCCACGCAGTCGCTGCCGGTGTCGCCACCGCCGATGACGATGACGTGCTTGCCATCGGCGCGGATCTGGCCCTTGAGCTTGTCGCCGGCCACCACCTTGTTCTGCTGCGGCAGGAACTCCATCGCGAAGTGCACGCCATCCAACTCACGCCCGGGCACCGGCAGGTCGCGGCTGACCTCGCTGCCGCCGGCCAGCAGCACGGCGTCGAACTCGGCCATCAGCTGCTCGGCACTGACCATCTGCGTCGCATCGTTGGTGACCTTGGCCGCGGCGCCCTCGGCCGGCATGGCCCCCACCAGCACGCCGGTGCGGAAGACCACGCCCTCGGCCTGCATCTGCGCGATGCGGCGGTCGATGTGGGTCTTCTCCATCTTGAAGTCGGGGATGCCGTAGCGCAGCAGGCCGCCGATGCGGCTGTTCTTCTCGAACACCGTCACGTCGTGCCCGGCGCGTGCCAGCTGCTGCGCCGCGGCCAGGCCGGCCGGACCGCTGCCGACCACCGCGACCTTCCTGCCGGTCTTGGCAGCCGGCGGCTGCGGCGTGACCCAGCCCTCGGCCCACGCGCGGTCGATGATGGCGTGCTCGATGCTCTTGATGCCCACCGGGTCGTCGTTGACATTGAGCGTGCACGCCGCCTCGCAAGGCGCGGGGCAGACGCGGCCGGTGAACTCGGGGAAGTTGTTGGTGCTGTGCAGCACGTCGATGGCGTTGCGCCAGTCGCCGCGGTACACGAGGTCGTTGAAGTCCGGGATGATGTTGTTGACCGGGCAGCCGCTGTTGCAGAACGGCGTGCCGCAGTCCATGCAGCGTGCGCCCTGCACCTTGCTCTGCTCCTCGCTGAGCCCGATGACGAACTCCTTCCAGGTCTTCAGCCGCTGCGGCACGGGCTCGTAGCCCTCTTCCAGCCGCTCGAACTCCAAGAAACCGGTGACCTTGCCCATGGTGTCAGTACCTCGATCTGGTTAACGGGCGCCCGGGGGCGCCGCGGTCGTCACTTGGCGGCGGCGGTGGTGGCCTTGGCCTGCTCGGTGGCCTTGCCCAGCGCGGCCTCGGCCTGCGCCTTGGCCGCGCGTTCGGCCAGCGCGCGCTTGTACTCGTGCGGGAAGACCTTCACGAACTTCTGCCGCGCCTCGGCCCAGCGGTCCAGCAGCTCGCGCGCGCGCAGGCTGCCCGTCCAGCGGTGGTGGTCCTCCACCAGCTTCTTCAGGATGGCCTCGTCGGCGCGGCCCTGGTGCCAGCTGGCGGCGTCGCCCGCCTGCTCGGCGGCGGGCAGCACCTTCTCCAGCGCCACCATCGCGGTGTTGCAGCGGCTGGCGAAGCTGCCGTCCTCGTCGTAGACGTAGGCCACGCCGCCGGACATGCCGGCGGCGAAGTTGCGCCCGGTCTGGCCGAGCACGGCCACGGTGCCGCCGGTCATGTACTCGCAGCCGTGGTCGCCCGTGCCCTCCACCACTGCGGTGGCGCCCGACAGGCGCACCGCGAAGCGCTCGCCGGCCACGCCGCGGAAGAAGGCCTCGC
>VFQM010000816.1_pt1 | contig 31316 bp, 24 predicted proteins | sample 3512391 | NCBI WGS metagenome assembly VFQM01 (sample SAMN10412369, study PRJNA504923) | tailings metagenome | isolation source: Replicate 1 from Balatoc abandoned mine | place: Philippines
ACCATCGGCAGGGTGCGGTATTCCGGGTGCAGCGGCAGGGCCAGTTTCCAGTCCACGGCCATCTTGTACACCGGCGACTTCTGCGCGGCCTCAATCACCGACATCGGTACGCCATCGGCCAGTGCCTGCTTGATGACCTTCGGATCGAAGGGATCAAGGAACATTTCCAGCTGTTTGGTGTACAGGTCATGCTCGTTCGGCGTGCTCGCCACTTCCTGGATACGGTCGGCGTCATACAGCAGCACGCCGAGGTAGCGGATGCGCCCCACGCAGGTTTCCGAGCACACGGTGGGCATGCCGGCTTCGATACGCGGGTAGCAGAAGATGCACTTCTCGGATTTGCCGCTCTTCCAGTTGAAGTAGATCTTCTTGTACGGGCAGCCGCTGATGCACATACGCCAGCCGCGGCACTTTTCCTGGTCGATGAGAACGATGCCGTCCTCTTCACGCTTGTAGATCGCACCGCTCGGGCAGGACGCCGCGCACGCCGGGTTGAGGCAGTGCTCGCAGAGGCGCGGCAGGTACATCATGAAGGTGTTTTCGTACTGACCGTAGATGTCCGCCTGGATGGCATCGAAGTTCTTGTCCTTGCGGCGCTTGGCGAACTCGGTACCGAGGATTTCCTCCCAGTTCGGGCCCCACTCGATCTTCTCCATGCGCTTGCCGGAGATCACCGAACGCGGGCGGGCCACCGGCTGGTGGTCGCCCAGCGGCGCGGTGTGCAGATGCTGGTAGTCGAAATCGAACGGCTCGTAGTAGTCGTCGATGCTCGGCAGGTCCGGGTTGGAGAAGATATTCGCCAACACGCGGAACTTGCCGCCGATCTTCGGATTGATCGAGCCGTCGGCATTGCGCACCCAACCGCCCTTCCATTTTTCCTGGTTTTCCCACTCTTTCGGGTAGCCGATACCGGGCTTGGTTTCGACGTTGTTGAACCAGGCGTATTCCATACCTTCACGGCTGGTCCAAACGTTCTTACAAGTGATCGAGCAGGTGTGGCAGCCGATGCACTTGTCCAGGTTCAGAACCATGCCGACTTGTGAACGAATCTTCATGGCAGTACTCCTCAAATATCCTGCGGCAGGGGTTGCGGCAATGCGTCGCCGTTAGGGCCGTCGAGCCAGTCGACTTTGTTCATCTTGCGTACCACGACGAATTCGTCGCGGTTGCAGCCCACGGTGCCGTAGTAGTTGAAGCCATACGCCAGTTGCGCGTAGCCACCGATCATGTGGGTGGGCTTGAGCACCACGCGGGTCACCGAGTTGTGGTGGCCACCACGGGTCTTGGTGCTCTCCGCGCCCGGTACGTTCACGATGCGTTCCTGGGCGTGGTACATCATCACCATGCCTTCCTTGACCCGCTGGCTGACCACCGCACGCGCGGTCAGCGCGCCGTTGGCGTTGAAGCACTCGATCCAGTCGTTGTCCTCGATACCCACTTTCTTGGCATCGATTTCCGACATCCAGACGATCGGACCACCACGGCTCAGGGTGAGCATGATCAGGTTGTCGGTGTAGGTGCTGTGGATACCCCACTTCTGGTGCGGAGTGATCCAGTTCAGGCAGATTTCCGGATTGCCGTTGCTCATCTTGCCTTTCACATACCCGGTCGAACGGGTATTGATTGGCGGCCGGTAGCTTTGCAGCCCCTCGCCGAAAGCCAGCATCCAGGGGTGATCCTGATAGAACTGCTGACGGCCGGTGACGGTACGCCACGGGATCAGCTCGTGCACGTTGGTGTAGCCGGCGTTGTAGCTGACATGCTCATCTTCCAGGCCAGACCAGGTCGGGCTGGAGATGATCTTGCGCGGCTGCGCCTGGATGTCACGGAAGCGGATCGCCTCGTGCTCCTTGGGCAACGCCAGGTGGCTGTGGTCGCGGCCGGTGAACTCGGACAGCGCCGCCCAGGCCTTGACCGCCACATGGCCATTGGTTTCCGGGGCCAGCGAGAGAATCACTTCGGCAGCGTCAATCGCCGATTCGATCTGCGGACGTCCCTTGCTGACACCTTCCTCGCGCACTTTGTAGTTCAGCTCGCCGAGGAACTCGACCTCGTGCTCGGTGTTCCAGTTGATGCCCTTGCCGCCGTTGCCCAGCTTGTCGAGCAGTGGGCCGAGCGAGGTGAACTTCTTGTAGGTGTTCGGGTAATCGCGCTCGACCACCGTCATGTTCGGGCAGTTCTTGCCCGGTTGCGGTGCTTCGCCGGCGGTTTTCCAGTCGCTGCCACCGAAGGGTTGCGCCAGCTCGCCGGGGGTGTCGTGCAGCAGCGGCACGGTGACCAGGTCCTTTTCCACCCCCAGGTGGCCTTCGGCCATCTGCGAGAAGGCCTTGGCGATGCCCTTGTAGATTTCCCAGTCGGAACGCGCTTCCCAGGCCGGATCGGTAGCGGCCGACAGCGGGTGGATGAAGGGGTGCATGTCCGAGGTGTTCATGTCGTCCTTCTCGTACCAGGTCGCGGTCGGCAGGACGATGTCGGAGTACACGCAGGTCGAGGACATGCGGAAGTCCAGGGTGGTGACCAGGTCGAGCTTGCCGATGGCGCCCTCGTCCTGCCATTCCGCCTCGGTCGGTTTGAAGCCGTCGGCACGCTTGCCGAGGTCTTCGTTCATCACGCCGTTCTTGGTGCCCAGCAGGTACTTGAGCATGTACTCGTGGCCCTTGCCGGAAGAACCCAACAGGTTGGAGCGCCAGATGAACATGTTGCGCGGGAAGTTGGCCGGATTGTCCGGCTGTTCGCAGGAGAAGCGCAGCGTGCCGTCCTTCAGCGACTTGACCACGTAGTCGACCGGCGACAGCCCGGCCGCTTCGGCGTCGCGGCAGATCTGCAGCGGGTTGCGGTTGAGCTGCGGGGCGCTCGGCAGCCAGCCGGCGCGCTCGGCGCGGATGTTGTAGTCGAGCATGTGCTCGGGGAACTGCGACTTGTCGGCCAGCGGCGAGAGCACTTCGTGAATGCTCATCTTCTCGTGGCGCCACTGCGAACTGTGGTTGTAGAAGAAGCTGGTGCCGTTCATCTGGCGCGGCGGACGGTGCCAGTCCAGGCCGAAGGCCAGCGGCAGCCAGCCGCACTGCGGACGCAGTTTTTCCTGGCCGACGTAGTGGGCCCAGCCGCCACCGGTCTGCCCTACGCAACCGCACAACATCAGCATGTTGATCAGGCCACGGTAGTTCATGTCCATGTGGTACCAGTGGTTCATCCCGCAACCCACGATGATCATGGAACGGCCATGGGTCTTGTCGGCGTTGTCGGCGAATTCCCGGGCGATCTGGATGGCCTTCTCGCGCGAGACACCGGTGATCTTTTCCTGCCAGGCCGGAGTGCCGGGGACGCTGGCGTCGTCGTAGCTGGAGGCGACGTTGGCGCCGCCCAGGCCACGGTCGATGCCGAGGTTGGCGGCCATCAGGTCGAACACGGTGGCGACCTTGGCGGTGCGGCCGTCGGCCAGGGTGATGCTGCTCACCGGCACGCGGCGCAGCTGCACGTCGTCGCCTTCGACGGCAGTGAAGTACTCGTGGGTCTGGCCGCCGAAATAGGGGAAGGCGATCTCGGCGGTTTCGCCGCTGTCGATCTGGCTGAGTCGCAGGTCGACTTCACGACCGGCGCCGCCCTCGCGGGCCTCGATGTTCCACTTGCCCTTCTCGCCCCAGCGGTAGCCGATCGAACCCTGCGGGGATACCAGCTCGCCGTTGGCGTCGACGCCGATGGTCTTCCACTCGGGGTTGTTGTCCTGGCCGAGGTTGCCGGTCAGGTCGGAGGCGCGCAGGAAGCGATCGGCGATGAAGCTGCCGTTCTTCTCGTTGAGCAGCACCAGCATCGGCATGTCGGTGTAGCGCTTGGCGTAGTCGGTGAAGTACGCGCTCGGCTTCTCGAGGTGGAATTCCTTGAAGATGACGTGGGCGAAGGCCTGCGCCAGCGCGGCGTCGGTGCCCTGCTTGGGGTTCAGCCACTGGTCGGTGAGCTTGGCCACCTCGGAGTAGTCCGGGGTGATCGACACGGTCTTGGTGCCCTTGTAGCGGACTTCGGTGAAGAAGTGCGCGTCCGGGGTACGCGTCTGCGGGACGTTGGAGCCCCAGGCGATGATGTAGTTGGAGTTGTACCAGTCGGCCGATTCCGGCACGTCGGTCTGCTCGCCCCACACCTGCGGCGAGGACGGCGGCAGGTCGCAATACCAGTCATAGAAGGACAGGCACACGCCACCGATCAGCGACAGGTAACGGCTACCGGCCGCGTAGCTGACCATGGACATCGCCGGAATCGGCGAGAAGCCGACCACGCGGTCCGGGCCGTGCTGCTTGACGGTGTACACGTTGGCCGCGGCGATGATCTCGTTGACTTCGTCCCAGCTGGAACGAATGAAGCCACCCATGCCGCGCTTGCTCTTGTAGCTGGCAGCCTTGACCGGGTCGCTGACGATACTGGCCCAGGCTTCCACCGGGGCCATGCTGCGCCGCGCTTCGCGCCACAGCTTGAGCAACGGCTTGCGTACCTTGGGGTATTTCAGGCGGTTGGCGCTATAGATGTACCAGCTGTAGCTGGCGCCACGCGGACAGCCACGCGGCTCGTGGTTGGGCAGGTCGTTACGGGTACGTGGGTAGTCGGTCTGCTGGGTTTCCCAGGTGATCAGGCCGTTCTTCACGTAGATCTTCCACGAGCACGACCCTGTGCAGTTGACCCCGTGAGTGGAGCGCACGATCTTGTCGTACTGCCAGCGCGAGCGGTAGACGTTCTCCCAGTCACGAGATTCCTTGCGGGTCTCTCCGTGGCCGTTGGCGAACTCACCTTGCTTCCTGTTAAAGAAGCGCAGTTGGTCGAGCAAGTGGCTCATCTTTCTTCTCCTCATCCCGGCTCTGGCACACAAGGTCTGGCCGGATTACCTATCAACGGTTATGACGCGCCGGATCACCCGGCGCATGGCTTACTCAGGATCAAGCGTGTTGGCGGGCGGCGCGTTCCTTATCCACGGAGGACACGTAGTACTCATCGGCAAAGGCCCCTTCCGGCTCTTTCAGCCAGAGCAGGCACAGCACGAAGCTGACAAAGGCCCCGGCGGCGATGATCAGGAAGAACTGCGAAGGGGTAACGAAGGTGAACAGGGTCAGGTAGACCACCGCACCGACGTTGCCGTAGGCCCCGGCCATGCCGGAAATCTGCCCGGTGATGCGTCGTTTGATCGATGGAATGATCCCGAAAGTGGCCCCTTCGGCCCCCTGCACGAACATCGAGCAGGCCACGGTGATGGCTACGGCGATGAACAGCGGCCACTTCGAGTTCATCAGGCCCATCAGCACGAAGCCGATGCCGATGCCGAACATGTAGGCCAGCATGACGAAGCGGCGGTTGCCGAAACGGTCGGAAACCAGGCCGCCCATGGGCCGCGCGACCAGATTGACGAAGGCAAAGGAAGCGGCGATCAACCCGGCCGTCGTCGGGGTCAGGCCCCAGGTCTGCTCGAAGAACATCGGCAGCATCGACACCACCGCCAGCTCCGCACCAAAGTTGGCGAAGTAGGTGGAGTTCAATGCCGCCACGGTGTTGAAGGGATACTTGTCGTCTTCCGGCACACCCTTCATGAGGATCGGCACGTTGACGCGCAGGATCTGTACGATCTGATACAGCACGACGGCAATGATCACCCCGTAGCAGATCCATGCACCGACATTGCTCAGATAACCGAGTTTCTCGACACGCCAGACCAGGATGCCCAGCACGCCGATCATCGGAATGGTCCAGAGGATCAGCTTGATCATGTCCGCCCAGGTGCTGACTTCCATGGCACTGGCCTTGTGCGGCTTGTGGTGCACGGTGCCCTTGGGGCCATCGGTGATGGCGAACCAGTAGTACACGCCATACAGCGCCATGACGATGGCCGAACTGGCAATCGCCCAACGCCAGCCTTCCGGGCCACCAAAGATGTGGATGGCAATGGCCGGCAGGCTCATCGCTGCCGCGGCTGAACCAAAGTTGCCCCAGCCGGCATAGAAGCCTTCGGCAAAGCCGATGTGCTTGGGCTTGAACCACATGGCGGTCATATGGATGCCGACCACGAAGCTGGCACCTACCGAGCTGAGTACCAGCCGCGAGACCAGCAACTGGGTGCGCGTATCACCAAAGGCAAAGAACAGCGCAGGCGCCGCCATCACCACCAACAGGATGGAGAACACCCGACGCGGACCGAAGCGATCCAGTGCCATGCCGACGATGATGCGCGCCGGAATGGTCAGGGCCACGTTGGCAATGGCGAACAGCTTGAGGTCTTCCGGGGTCAGCCAGTCGACGCTCTTCAGCATGCTGGAGGCCAGCGGCGCCATGCCGAACCAGACGAAGAAGCAGATATAGAACGCAATCCAGGTCAGGTGCAGGGCACGGATTTCCGGTTGTTTCCAGTTGAACAGTTCAGAGACTTTCATTACCGCGTACTCCTTGGCTCTACTGGCAGGACTGGATCAGCACCGGACACGGAGCCCGGCGCGCCAGGAAGGCACTGACGCTGCCAAAGGTCATGTAGTCGAGCTCGTCGACCAGCAGGTTGAGCGAACGGGAAATGAAGCCACCGTCCGGCTCGTTGCTGTGACGGGCGATAACCAGCAAGTCCGGTTTCTTGTGCTCGGCCGCCTTGAGAATCATCTTGCGGGCATCGCCCTCGGCAAGAATCACTTCAGCGTCCAGGCCCTGCTGTCCCACCTGCTCGGCGGCTTCGTGCAGGAAGCTGCGAAATTCCGCCTTCTGCCGCTGGAACAGCGTGTCGGCGTCGTCGCTGCTGTCCAGGCTGTCCTCGACCACACCGATCAACATGATCAGCGGCTGCAATGGCTTGAACATGTCGATGGTGCGCTGCAGGGCCAGCTTGGCGTTGCGCGAATTGTCATAGGCAATGAGGATGCGCATGGCGATCACTCCACTCGGTTAGGGATTCTTCACGTAGGCATTGGCACGCAGGTAGAACCACCAGTTGAGGACCATGCACAGCGCGTAGAACACCGCGAAGCCGTACATGGCTACCTGGGGGGTGCCTGCCTTGATCTGGTCGCCGATGACGATGGGCGCGACGAAGGAGCCGTAAGCCGCCACGGCCGAGGTCCAACCCAGTACCGGGCCGGCCTTTTCACGGTCGAAAATCACCCCGACCGAGCGGAAGGTGGAGCCGTTGCCGATACCGGATGCAGCGAACAGCACCATGAACAGCAACAGGAAGGTGAAGAAGTACTGCTCAGGCTGACTGGAGCCATAGGCCTGGTGCATCACGTAGCCGGTTGCCACCGAGGCCACCACCATCACCGCGGAAATGATCTGCGTGACGATCGAGCCGCCGACCTTGTCGGAGATCCAGCCGCCCAGCGGACGAATCAGCGCACCGACGAACGGACCGATCCAGGCATAGGTCAGCGCACTTGGCGCATTGGGATTGGCCACACGGGTAATGCTGCCGTCGGCGGCCACTTCGTTCATGAAGCCGAAGATCACGGTGATCGACAGCGGCAGCGCCATGGAGAAACCGATGAACGAACCGAAGGTGAGGATGTACAGCACACTCATCGACCAGGTGTGCTTGTCACTGAAGATGGTGAACTGGCGCTGGATGTTCGGCTTGATGCTGCCCGGCAGCATACGCAGCATGAACAGCGTGCCCGCCATGATCAGCACCATGGTCACCAACATGTTCAACACACCCAGGCCGACCGGCGCCGGCAGGTACAGGTAGAGACCCACCGCCGCCGTGATGAAACCGACCAGGTACAGACCGATAATCTTGCCGAAGGCGGCCAGCGGGTTACCCGGGTTGGGGGTAATCGCCAACAGGTTGTTCATGCCGAACCAGCCGGCAAAAGCCAGCGGGATGAGGAACAGCAACCACACCCAGCCGGCGTTCTGAATCCAGGTCTCGGTACCGGCGGCAATCTTGCCGATCAGTGTGCCGCTGTCCTTGAGCAGCTCCATGGGAGCACCGGCCAGCGCACCGAACACCCCGGCGGTCATCACCAGAGGAATCAGGATCTGCATGGTGGTTACGCCGAAGTTGCCCAGCCCGGCATTCAGGCCCAGCGCCAAGCCCTGCTGGCTCTTGGGAAAGAAGGTGCTGATATTGCTCATCGAGCAGGCGAAGTTGCCGCCACCGATACCGGAGAGGAACGCCAGCAACTGGAATACCCACAGCGGCGTGGTCTTGTCTTGCAGGGCAATGCCGGCGCCAATGGCCGGAATCATCAGCAGCGCGGTGGTCAGGAAGATGGTGTTGCGCCCGCCGGCGATACGAATCATGAACGATGCCGGGATGCGCAGCGTGGCACCGGTCAGGCCGGAGATGGCGGTCAGGGCAAACAGCTCAGACGGCTCGAAGGGAAAGCCCAGGTTGATCATCTGCACCGTCACGATGCCCCACATCAGCCAGATGGCAAACCCCATCAGCAAGCTGGGAATGGATATCCACAGGTTGCGGTTGGCAATTTTCTTGCCGGTGGATTCCCAGAACGCCTGGTTCTCCACATCCCACTTTTCGATATTGCTCATGGAGCCCCCTAGATCAAACACTAAAACCATCGCAAAACATCTGGTTTTGCTTTCTTGGTCGGCACGTTACCGGCCAGAGAAGGCTGCGTGTTTTGACCTTGATCAATTGATCTTCCGCAGAAATATGCCAAGCCCCCTCAAATACCTCTTTGGTGGTACTCTTTTTTCACATAAAAAACCTATAAAAAACATGAAGATAGGATGGTTAGCAAAAAACAATAAGGCTTTTTTCCAAAGTACCAAAACGTTGGTGATAACCCAGCATTACTTGCAATGTCCTGGCAAAGCTTCAAACTCCTGCGCTAGCTAGCACTCGCACGACGTCCACACCCGTCACCCTTACATTGGTCTATTGATAGTCGCCTACAAGCCATGCCCCTGAGCTCGTCGCCACTACCCACGCCACGCCACTCGGTGGTATTCAACACCCTGCTGGCGTTCGTCGTGATCATCAGCTTTACCCTGCTGAGCATGCTGATCAGCCTGTATACCGCCGACGCACTGCAGGGCGACGCGGAAGCCATCAACCATGCCGGCAGCCTGCGCATGCAGGCCTATCGCCTGGCGATTACCGCCCAGCAGGACAACCCGGCGCTGCTCCAGCAACACATCGAGGGCCTGGATCGCACCCTGCAATCGCAATCCCTGCGTTCGGCGCTGACCCGGCATGGCGGCCCGGCACTCAGCGAGCGCTACAACGTAGTGCGCCAGCACTGGCAACAGCACATGCGGCCATTACTGAACAACCCCGCACCGACCATCCTGCGCTACCACGAGGAGCTGCCGCACTTCGTCGAAGAGCTCAATCATTTCGTCCTGACCCTGCAACAGGCCTCGGAGCAAAAGCTGGAAATCATCCGCGGCCTGCAGATCGCCACCCTGTTCATCAGCGTGATCATTGCGTTCGTGCTGATCTACGGATTGCACAACAACCTGGCCAGCCCGCTCAGCCGCCTGACCGAACTGACCCGCCAGGTCAGTCGCGGCGACTTCAGCGGCCAGGTACATATCGCCGGCGAAACCGAACTGAGCCTGCTCGGTGAAACCTTCAATCACATGAGCCGCGAACTGGGTGAGCTGTACGGCGAAATGGAGCGCAAGGTGGATGCCAAGACCGCCGAGCTGCAACAAAGCAATGCCAGCCTGCAATTACTGTTTAACTGCGCGCGCATGCTCTACAGCCAACCCAGCGATCCTTCGCGACTGATGGGCCAACTGCTCGGCAAGGTGCAGCAGGTGCTCGGTAGTGGTCAGGTTTCGCTGTGCCTCAACCAGCCCACCGAGCAGACCAGCCACACCGCCCTCAACAGCCATCAGGGGCAACCCGACTATTGCCGCCTGCCACACTGCGACGAGTGCCCGATCAAACAGGGCGAACCGCTGCCCTCCGGCCTGCCACTGGCCAGCTTTGATCTGCGCGCAGGCGGCGCGGCACTGGGCGTGCTGCACGTCGAACTCCCCGATGGCCAACCGCTACAGGACTGGCAGTCGCAATTGCTGGTGACCTTGGCGGACCTGTTCGCCGCCTCGCTCAGCCTGGCGCAACTCGGTCAGCAGGAGGCACGCCTGGCGCTGATGGAGGAACGCGCGGTGATCGCCCGCGAACTGCACGACTCCCTGGCCCAGTCGCTTTCCGCACAAAAATTGCAACTGGCCCGACTCAAGCGCCAGGCCAGCCGCAGCGGCGTACCGGAAGAGCTGAGTGAAACCCTGGCGCAGATCGAGCAGGGGCTCAATGCGGCCTATCGCAAACTGCGCGAACTACTCACCACCTTCCGCATCCGTGTCGATGCGCCAGGGCTGAAACCTGCGGTAGAGGCCACCTGCAAGGAATTCATGGAGAACTCCGGGCTGCGTATCCAGCTGGACTATCAACTGGAACACTGCCCGCTGACGCCCAATGAGGAGATCCACTGCCTGCAGATTGTCCGTGAGGCGCTCAGCAACGTGCTCAAACACGCCCAGGCCGCGCATTGCTGGCTGGTGCTGCACCAGGCCGAGGATGGCAATATCGAGGTGCTGATCGATGACGACGGCATCGGCATCCGCCACAGCGAAAGCCCCAGCGGCCATTATGGCCTGAGCATTCTCAAGGAGCGCGCCAGTAGCCTGGGCGGCCAACTGGAGATCGTCCCACGCACGGCGGGCGGCACCCGCGTGCAATTGCACTTCACCCCATCCTTTCGCAAGATTCCCGTACATCAGGAGACCGCATGAACGAGCAGGCCCCTATCCGCATCCTCTTGGTCGATGATCACCCACTGATGCGTCGCGGCATGCGCGACCTGCTGGCCATGGAAGACGACCTGCAACCGGTCGGCGAAGCCGGTACCGGCGAAGAGGCCCTGCGCCTGGTCGACGAACTGGATCCCGACCTGATCCTGCTCGACCTCAACATGCCAGGCATGGACGGCCTGGAAACCCTGCACCGCCTGCGCGAAGCCAAGGTCGATGCACGGATCATCCTGTTCACCGTGTCAGACGACCAGAGCCATGTACTGGAAGCCCTGCGCCAGGGGGCCGATGGCTACCTGCTCAAGGACATGGACCCGGAACAGCTGGTCGAACAGGTGCGTGCCGCCGCCAACGGCAAGCTGGCACTGACCCCGGAGCTGACCCTGATCCTCGCCCAGGCGATTCGCGAGCGACCCAGCAACGCCAGCCAGAATGCCAATGCCAGCCTGACCAAGCGCGAAAAGGATGTCCTGCGCCTGATCGCCAAGGGACTCAGCAACAAGATGATTGCCCGCAAACTGGGCATCACCGAAGGCACGGTCAAGGTGCATGTGAAAAACCTGTTGCACAGCCTGCGCCTGCGCTCACGCGTGGAGGCCGCCATTTGGGCCACGGAACACCTGCGCTGAAGTCGGCACTGCCCCAGAACAAGCCAGCCACACTAAGTTCCCCCCAGCACTCGCGACATAAGGTCACAGGCCGTCCTACGTAAAAACCTGCACCACCCCGCCGAAGGCCCGTAAATACGGGCCTTCGGCGTTACTGGCGGACAGAGTGGCACAACCAATGCATATGCTGGTCTTTAGGCGAATTTGACAATCATCAAGTTGATTCGCCCCATGCGCCCTTATCGTCAATTCCATACCAACCCAGCGGACGAGCCCCCTCATGAACAACCACGCCCTGAAACCGCTGTATATCGCGCTCCTCGCCCTCAGTGCCCCCCTCGCACAGGCCGAAGACATCAGCCAGCTGTTCAACGACGGCAAGCTGATCCTCGATGCCCGTTACCGTTATGAGTACGTCGACCAGGACAATACGCTCGATCATGCCAATGCCCAGACCCTGCGCACCCGGGTCGGCTTCCAGACGGGCAAATGGTACGGTCTCTCCGGCCTTATCGAGGCCGACAACATCAGCCGCATTGGTGACGCCAGCTACAACAACACCCGCAACGGCCAGGGCAACTACTCGGTGGTAACCGACCCGGATGGCAGCGAGATCAACCAGGCGCTGCTGCGCTATGACTTCGCCCAGGGCAACCTGGTGGTCGGTCGCCAGCGCATCAACCTGGACAACCAGCGCTTCGTCGGCGGGGTCGACTGGCGGCAGAATGAGCAGACCTATGACGGCCTGCTCGGCCAGCTCAAGCCGATCGACAAGCTGACCCTGACCTATGCCTATATCGACAACATCAACACCATCTTCGGCCCGGGCGACAACCGCTTCGACAACCGCACCAACCTGGCCAACATCGAAGGCCACAGCCACCTGCTGAATGCCCAGTACGTGGTGTCCCCGGCACTCACCGTCACCGCCTACAACTACCTGCTGGGCCTGGACAACATTGCCAACGTCAACCAGCAGGCCATGCTCGGCAACCTGTCCAGCAAGACCTATGGCACACGCCTCAACGGCACCCTGGCCGGGGTCAGCTATGCTCTGGAATATGCCCGTCAGCGCGACTATGCGGACAACCCGCTGGAGCTGAGCAGCGAGTACTACCTGGCCGAACTGGGCTACACCCTGTCCGGCGTCGCCCTCAAGGGTGGTCTGGAAGTCCTCGGCGGCGACAGCGGCCCGGGCAACCGTGCCTTCCAGACTCCGCAGGCCACCAAGCACGCCTTCCAGGGCTGGGCCGACATGTTCCTCACCACCCCGGCCGACGGCATCAAGGACAGCTACCTGAGCGCCAGCCTGCCCCTGTTGGGCGGCACCCTCACCGGCATTTACCACGACTACCGTGCCGAACTGGGCAGCAGCCACTACGGCGACGAGTACAACCTGTCCTACGCCCGGCCGATCCCTGGCGTCAAAGGCCTGGTCGGCCTGATCAAGGCTGCACGCTACGACGCCGACGACCTGTACGTCGATACCGACAAGCTCTGGCTGCAAATGCAGTACAGCTACTGAGTCTGCACCTGCCAACCCACCCCGCCCGTCAACGGGCGGGCTTTTCATACGGCCGCCACAAGCGGCCGTGTCCCGTTGTACGGTCAGAGGATTACCCCCATGCCCGCCTTGTTTGTGCGTTTTCTCAGCGTCACCCTGTTACTCGCCTGCAGCCTGCCCAGCTGGGCCGCCCTCAGTCATGCCGAAGCCGTCAACGTGGCGGGCATGCAGCGTTTCCTCAGCCAGCGCATGGCTAAAAGTTACCTGATGCTGGCCGGCGAAATACGCGCCGAACAGGCCCGTGAACAGCTGCACAGCAGCCAGCAACGCTTTGCCGAAAATCTGCAGGCCTTGCGTGCCTATGCCGGGAACCCCGCACAGGTCGCCCTGCTAGAAACCCAGGAAAACCTTTGGCAGACCTATCAGGCGCTGCTGCAACAAGCCCCGGCGCAGGCAACGGCTCGCCAGGTGGTCGTACACAGCCAGCAGGTACTGGCCAATGCCGAGCAACTGGTCAATCGTGTCGAGCAGGACAGTAACCTGCATGCCGCGCACCTGATCAACCGCAGCGGCCGCCAGCGCATGCTCAGCCAGCGGATTGCCCTGCTCTATCTGGCGCAGAGCCAGGAGATTACCCCGCCCGACCTGCAAGACCAGCTGCAACGCAGCATCGACGAGTTCGACCAGGCCTTGCAGGAGCTGCAAGGCGCCAGCCAGAACACCCCGGCCATCAGCGAACTGCTGCGCAAGAGCGGTAGCCACTGGCGTTACTCGAGAAGCGGCTTCGCCCTTGCCGAAAACGGCCGCTATGTACCGACGGTAATCAGCGTTACCAGCGAAACCCTGTTCCAACAGATGGTCAGTCTTACCGATGCCTACACCGAAGTGCTCGGCAAGCCTCGCTGACTCCGTGCAACGCCGCCCGGCACAAGGCGCCAGGGCGGCGACCGGAGGCCTCGCTACCTCCAAGGAGATAGGCAGCAGGAGGCAGTACAAACCGGCATTTGGAGGACTGTTGCCTGCCACCTCACGCCAGTACCATCACTACTCTGGAGGTGGACAATGCTATCCGACTCGACAACCCTGACACTGCTGCGCCGCCATCACCTGTTCGACAAACTACCTGAAGGCGTATTCCAGGAAGTCTGTGGCCTGGCCAACCTGCGTCGCCTGGAAACCGGTGACAGCGTGTTTCACCAGGGCAATACAGCGGATCGTTTCTATGTCCTGCAGAACGGCCAGATCAAGCTGACCCGTGTATTGCAGGAAGGCCAGGAAAAGCTCGTCGAAGTCATCCACCCTGGGCAAAGCTTTGCCGAAGCACTGATGTTCAACGGTGCGCGCCACTACCCGGTGACCGCCACTGCGCTCAAGGCCTGCACACTGGTCAGCATCGACGCCAACCACTACCGGCGCCTGCTGGAAGAACAGCCGAAGATCTGCCTGGACCTGCTGGCCAGCTTCAGTATTCGTCTGCACCAGCGCCTGCATGAGATCGATACCTTGACCCTGGCCAATGCCAGCCGTCGTGTTGTGCGTTATCTCTGTAATGCGCAGAACAGCGACGGGCAGATCAACCTCAGCGTGCCCAAGCGCCTGGTCGCTTCACAGCTGGGCATCCAGCCGGAAACCTTCTCGCGCATCCTGCATCGCCTGATCGATGCCGGGCTGATTGCCATGGAGCGGCGCAACATCCGCGTGCTGGATACCACCAGCCTGGTCAATTACTGCGAGTGAGCCGCCCGCCGGGCAGCCCTGCCAGGGAGAGACGCCATGCCAGACCCCCAGCGCCCACTGGTTTATTCCTGCTCGGGCTGTTCGAATGTTGCGCAACTGGCCAATACCCTGGCGGTACGCCTGGACCGCGCTGGGCTGGCCGAGATGTCCTGCATTGCCGGCGTCGGCGGGCGGGTTTCCTCGCTGGTCAAGAAAGCCAACTCAGGCCGGCCGATCCTGGCCATTGATGGCTGCCAGCTACAGTGCGTGCGTGGCTGCCTGGACCAGCATGGCGTCACCGCCAATGTGCATCTGGTGCTCAGCCAGTACGGTCTGAAAAAACGCTACGGCGAGGACTGCAGTGCGGAAGACGCCGAAGAGCTGTACCAGGAAGTGTGCCAGTTGATTGCCAGCGACCGCATGCAGGTTCAGCCTGCGCCTGAGGCCCCCTCCAGCGGCAAGCGCCGGCTGCGCTCGGTCAAGTAGCCAGGGCCCGTAGCGCGAGCCGCTCCGTTTACAGGCGGAAGCGGCCGGTCAGCCCCTGCAGTTCGAGCATATCCTGACGCGCCGCCTGGCTGATCTGCTCGGTCTCCCCAGTGCTCTGCGCCGCACGTTCGGCCGCCGAGGCAATGCTCAGCAACGAGCGATTCATATCATCCGCCACCTGCGACTGCTCCTCGGCGGCGGTGGCAATCTGCGTGGCCATGCCGCGTATGGTCTGCACCGCCTCGACAATGTGCTCGAAGGCCAGCTGGGCTGATTCGATTTGCTGCAGAGTCAGCTCGCTGCCCTGACGCGACTCGCCCATCGCTTCACTGGCCCGCCCGGCCTGTTGCTGCAGGCGCTCGATCAAACCACTGATCTCACCGGCTGAGGTCTGTGTGCGCGCCGCCAGGCTGCGCACTTCATCGGCGACCACGGCAAACCCACGCCCCTGCTCGCCGGCGCGCGCCGCTTCGATGGCCGCGTTGAGTGCCAACAGGTTGGTCTGCCCGGCAATGCTGCTGATCACCTCCAGCACGCGACCAATCTCCGCGCTGTCGGCCAGCAGCTGCTGCATGACTTCGGCCAGGCCGTCGACGTGCCCGGACAAGCCACGAATGGCCTCGACCGAGACATTCATCACCGCATGCCCCTTGCTGGTCTCGCTCTCGGCCAGATCGGCGGCCTGTGCAGCCTCCACCGTGCTGCGCGCCACCTCCTGCGAGGTAGCGAGCATCTCCTGCATGGCTGTCGCCACCTGTTCGATCTCGGCCTGTTGCCCCTGCACATTCTGCGCACTGGCTGCCGCCATCCGTGCCATATGGTTGCAGTGTTCGGCGGCCTGCTCGGCCGAACGCCGTACCGCCTCGATCATTTCGCCGACCTGTTGCAGCAGGCGGTTGTACGACTCGGTGATTTCACCCAGTTCGTTGTCGGCATAGCGGGCATTCAACGGCGCGGAGAAATCGCCCTGGCTGACCTTTTCCAGGCGACCACGCAGCTCGTCGATCTGGCGCATCAGCCAGCTCATCCCCGTCACCCGGCCCAGCACCACCAGCACCAGAATGGCCAGGGTCGAGGCCAGGGCAATCCAGCGCTGCTGGCTGGCTGCACGGTTGGCATCGGCCGATATCAGGGCAGTCACTTCGTTGACCTGCCCCAGCAAGGCGTCGGAGTCGCCCGCCAGCGAGCTCAGCGCCTGCTTATCGCCCTGCGCCACCGCCAGTACCACGGTACGGTACTGCTGCCAGCGCTGATCGACCTGGCGCATGCGCTGCTGTACTTCGGGCTGTTGCAGCGGTGCCACGCCCTGGCTGGGGTCACCTTGCAGGAGCAGGCGATGTGACTGTTCGAAGCGCTGGATAGTGCTCTGCAGGGCTTCCAGCGGGATGGCCCCCTGCGCCACCAGGATGCTTTCCTTGGCCATTTTCTGGCTGAGCATGCGCTGCGCGCCGGCGCGGTCGATCTGCGTGGCATCACGATCAGAGAGGAACAGGGCCAGCGCAGTCAGTGCAGCGCAAATGAAGATCAGGCTGTAGGAGAAAAAAAACTGGGCATTGATCGAGCGCAGGCCAAGGCCACGAAGCAGCACCTGCACGCCACGGGTCAGAGTCTCAGACATAAGGGAATCCTCGGCTTGTTCATTTCAGACTGATACGACTGGATATGCCCCGGCGAAGCGCAGCTTCCTGCCCCGATGGACAACAATCAGCGTAGTCGAAAACTGCGACAAATTGCCACTCCCGTTTCGCACGCTACACGGCTGGGCGTGCCGCGAACAGGTTAATCGCCCCTCGGCACAGCAATCATGCCAGGCCTTGGGGCGACTTGTTTCACCCGCGAAACGCCGGCTCGGCCGGATCGTCCGGGCGCGCCGCCATGGCCAGGTGGCAGATCAGTTGCCAGAGGCGCGGCGGCAGGTTATCCGGGTCGAGACTGTCGAGTAGGTTCTTGATCCCCAGCCCCAGGTCGGTATCGCCTTCGATCACCAGGCGACGCCGGAAAAACAGGGTATCCGGGTCTTCCTGCCGACTGGCCAGCAGCAGGAACTCCCGCCAGTTGCCACGAATGGTCACGTCTACCGGCGCTTCCTGGGCAATGCGCAAGCCACTGCGATCACGGGTGATACACCAGGCCAGGCCGAGATCAGTGACTTCCAGGCGCATCCAGCGCCCCTGCAACAGGTCGAAGTCGCCATCGGCCAGCGGCTCGGCAAACAAGCGCGCCACGGCCTTCTCAAGCACCAGACGCTGGAGCAGAAAAGGCACATGCCGGCCCAGCGGCAGCAGCGGTTCGCCCACGCGCAGGGCCATACGGGTCAGCTTCAGCATAAGCCAGCCTCCTCTGCACCCAGCATGCCGGGACGACCATGCCAGTAACCATTACAGCCTTCCACGGCCAGCGGCGGCAAGCTGCCCTGGCGTACCGCGTGATAGGCCTGGACAACTTCAGCCATGCCTTCGGCACGCGGGCTGAGACGCAGCAGATCGGCGCCGACCTGTTGCAGCTGCGGATAGTCGGCCAGCAGGTTGTTGACCTTGGCCGACATGGTCTGGATGCCATTGATGGTGAACAAGGCCTCGCCCTCCTGACTGAGCAGCGGAATCCCCTCGGGGTAGTTCTGGCAGCAGAACTGGCAATCGTCCTTGGGACGGTTCTCCGCACGGGCGGTAAAGCAACGCGCCGAGTAGGCCAGCGGCAGGTGACCGTAGGCGAACAGTTCCAGTTCAGGACGCGCCACGCCCAGGCTGTCAAGCTGCTCCAGGCTGTCCTGGATCAGCGCCCCGGAACACTCCACCGGCGGCACCCAGCGCTGCATGCCGCAATCGATCAGTTCGGCCAGGGCATGCCCGTTATAGACATTGAGCGCCGGCCCGGCGACGAAGGGCAGCTTGCGCTCGCTGAGGAACTGCACCGCGCCCATGTCGTTGGCCTCGACCAGCAGCTCGCCGTTGTCGCACAGACGACGCAGGCTGGACAGTTCGGAAGCTGCCTCGACCAGCGCCAGGCCGGAGATCACCAGCTCGGCCGTGGTGCTGCCGCGCAAGTCGCGAGCCAACCCCAGCCATTCGTCCAGGCCGAAGGCACGGCGCTTGGAGCATACGGTTTCGCCCAGGTAGATGACATCCAGCGGTTGCTCGAGCATCTCGGCGTAGAAGTTCAGCAGTTTTTCCCGCGTCCAGTAGAACAGGACCGGACCTAGACTGAGTTTCATCATTGGCTCCTCACTGCCAGGAACGGTGGTAGGCGCCCAGGGTGGTCTGGCTGCCCTCGGAGAGCGTCGCCAGGGCACTGCGCCACTGCGGCTGCACACTGAAGCTCTGCGGGGCACGCGCATAGGCATCCAGCGCGGCACGCCAGACCCGGGTGACCTGCTCGACGTAGGCCGGGCTGCGCTGGCGACCCTCGATCTTCACCGCCTTGATGCCGATGGCCGCAAGCTGCGGGATCAGGTCCAGGGTGTTCAGGCTGGTCGGCTCTTCCAGGGCGTGGAAGCGCTGGCCATTGACCATGAAGCGGCCCTTGCACAGGGTCGGATAACCGGCCGGCTCGTCCTTGGCATAACGATCGATGAGCACGCCATTGAGCCGCGAGCTGAGCCCGTCGGCATCCTCCTGCCAGCGTACGGCCTTGGCCGGCGAGCAAACGCCGCACAGGTTGGGCGACTCGCCGGTGAGGTAGGACGACAGGTGGCAGCGCCCTTCGGCCATGATGCACAGGCTGCCAAAGGCAAATACCTCCAGCGGCACCGTGCTCTTCTCCGCCACCTGGCGCACCTGAGCCAGCGACAGTACACGCGGCAGCACCGCACGGCGGATGTTGTAGCGCTGCTGGTAAAGACTGAGGGCCGCGGCATTGGTCGCCGAGCCTTGCACCGACAAGTGCAGATTGAGGTCCGGGTGATGTTTGCAGGCATAGGCCAACACACCGGGATCGGCGGCGATCAGGGCATTCACGCCCAGCTCGGCGGCGTGATCCACTGCGCGCTGCCAGCGCTGCCAGCCGCCTGGTTGGGCATAGGTATTGACCGCCACATAGAGTTTGCGACCTTCCTTGCGGATCAGCTCAAGGCCGGTTTGCAGCTGCTTCTCGTCCAGGTTGAGGCCAGCGAAGTGGCGAGCGTTGGTGTCATCGCGGAAACCAACATAGATGGCATCGGCGCCCTGGCGGACGGCTGCCTTGAGCGCAGGCAGGCTGCCTGCTGGACAAACCAGTTGCATGGGTTCCCCTCCGGGACGAAACACAGTCGGGCACTATAGGAGCTGCCCCGGGGCCTAACCTTGACGGTAATCAACGGCGACCCCTTAGCAGGCTATCAATTTCAGCCAAGCAGCTCGCTGAACGGCAGGTAGTCCACCCAGTCGCCCGGCTGCAAGGTGCGCTGGCACTCCAGCACAGCCAGGCCATCGGCCCAGCAGGCCGAACTGAGCATCGCCGAGCCCTGCCGCGGGTGCAGCTGTACGCTGGCCTGCCCCTCTTCGGCCACGACAAAGCGCGCACGCAGGTACTGACGCCGCACATTGGCCTTGCTCCAGGCAAAGCCGGCCGGCAGACGTAATGGCGTCGGCAGGACCCGCTCGACACCCTGGCAGCGCAACAGGAACGGCCTGCCTACCACCAGCGCGGTAATCAGTGCCGCCGCCGGATTCCCCGGCAACCCCAGCCAGGGCTTGCCGGCCACTTCGCCAAAGGCCAGCGGCTTGCCCGGCTGGATGGCCAGACGCCACAGGTGCAACTGGCCAAGCGCCTCGATGGCCTGCTTGAGATGATCCTCCTCGCCCACCGACACCCCGCCGGAACTGAGCAGTACGTCGGCCTCGCTGGCCGCGCGACTCAGCGCTGCGCGGGTCTGCGCGGGGTCGTCAGGGATGTTCGGATACTCCAGTACCTGCAACCCCCAGCCACGTAGCAGCGACGCCAAGGTAATGCGGTTGGTGTTGTAGATCTGTCCCGGCGCCAGGCTTTCACCCGGTTCGCGCAATTCGTTGCCGCTGCTCAGGACGGCAACCCGCAGACGCCGATAAACCTGCACACGGGCAATGCCGAAGCTGGCCAGCAGGCCGATTTCCTGGGCGCGCAGACGCTGCCCGGGAGCCAGTAGCGCCGCACCGGCATCCACTTCCTCGGCGCGACGGCGCACATGCTGGCCAGCCTGCACCGGCGGCAAGCAGACCTGTTCACCCTGCAGCTGGCAGTCTTCCTGCGCCACCACGCTGTCCGCACCGGGCGGCAGCGGCGCGCCGGTAAAGATGCGTACGGCGCAGCCTGCCGGCAGGCAGGTATCGGCCGCATCGCCGGCGGCAATCCGCCCAGCCAGTGGCAGGCAGCCACCCTCGGCCGGCAGATCGGCAGCGCGCAGCGCATAGCCATCCATCGCGCTGTTGTCCCAGGCCGGTACGGCAAAGGGCGCCTGCAAGGTTTCCGCCAGGGTACGCCCCAACGCGTCCTGCAGACTGACTGTTTCAATCTCCGGTACGCCGGGGACACGTTCCAGCAGCGCCGCGATAGCGTCGTCCACCGGGCGCAGCATGCTGCTTGAGCAACCGCAGCCGCTCATGAGCGCGGCCCGCATGACTGGGCGTCCTGACCGGGCAGGCGCTTGAGGTGCGCAACGAAGTTGCAGGGCCGCGTGCGGCTGTCCAGCTGCGCCTGCAAGATGCCCTGCCAGCCAGTACGGCAGGCGCCCGGCGAGCCGGGCAGGCAGCACACCAGGGTGCCGTTGCTGAGCCCGGCCAGGGCTCGCGACTGCACCGTGGAAGTGCCGATTTCCTGCAGCGAGAGCTGGCGGAACAACTCACCAAAGCCATCCACGCTTTTTTCCAACAGCGGCGACACCGCCTGCGGGGTGTTGTCACGCGCGGTGAAGCCGGTGCCGCCGGTGACCAGGACTACCTGCACCTGTGGATCGGCAATCCAGCTGCACAGGCGTGCGCGGATCTGCCAGATATCGTCGCTGACCAGCGCACGCTCAGCCAACTGGTGGCCGGCCTGCTGCAGGGCATCGATCAGGGTTTGTCCCGAGCTGTCGGTCTCCAGGGTACGACTGTCACTGACCGTCAGCACGGCGATACGCAGCGCCTGGAAGACGCTGCTGGACGAATGGGCCATGGAACAACTCTCCTCATGTCTCAAGATGGCGGCAGCCTGCCCGGCTGGCCGGAGCACGCCCATACCCCCTCGGAGGTAAACGGCGGCAACGATTGATCGAGGTCAAGCCTACACCGCCTGCACCCCGAGGCGCCGCGCCAGTTTGCGCAAATTGCTCGGGTCCAGTTGCAACAGGCGCGCGGCCGCCGCCCAGTTGCCAGGATGTGCCTGCAGGGCGGCCCGAATGGCCTGGCGCTGGCACTCATCAACCTGTTCACGCAGCGCAGCCAATGGCAGCGCACGGGCCTCGGGCAGCGCCGGTACGGCCGCTGGCAGGCGCGACTGGCCGCCATCCAGGCCCAGCCAGGGCGCCTCGATACACAGCAAGGCACTGCGCGATGCGGCCTGACTGAGCGCCTTGAGCGCCGCCCGACTGATCACATGCTCCAGCTCGCGGACATTGCCTGGCCAGGCGTGGGCCAGCAGCGCCTGCTCAGCCGCCGTCGACAGGCTCAGGCCACGCAGACCCAGGCGCGCCCGGTTGAGTTCGAGAAAATGCCCAGCCAGCAGCAGAATGTCCTGGCCACGCTCGCGCAGCGGCGGAATGTGCACCGGGTAGGCCGAGAGACGATGGTAGAGGTCCGCGCGAAAGCGCTGCTCGCGTACCTCGTCATGCAGCTGGCGGTTGCTCGCGGCAATCACCCGCACATCCACATGACGTGGCCGATCCTCGCCCAGCCGCTGGATTTCGCCATTCTGCAGGGCACGCAGCAGCTTGGCCTGCACGTTCAGCGGTAGTTCACCCACCTCGTCGAGCAGCAGGGTGCCGCCGTGCGCCGCTTCGAAGCGCCCGGCTCGCTCCTGCCCGGCACCGGAAAAGGCGCCACGGCTATGTCCGAACAGCTCGCTTTCCACCAGGCTTTCCGGCAAGGCGGCGCAATTGACATGGATCAGCGGTTGTCCGGCGCGCGGCGAGTGGGCATGCAGCCAGCGCGCAAACAATTCCTTGCCGACCCCGGTTTCGCCCTGCAGCAACACCGGCAGATCGGCAGCCGCCACCACCGCCAGCTCATCGAGCAAGGCCAGCAGCGGCGGATGCTGGCCGAGGATGACGCCATCCTCGCCGTGCGGCTCGCGTAACGCCGGCAGGCTACGGGCCTGGCGCAGGCTGCGCGCCTCACGCTCCAGGCGGGACACGCGCAGGGCCACCTCGACCAGCAGGGCATCCCGCTGCAGGCGCTGGCGGGCGCGCTCGTCGAACGTGCCGGCGCGCCGGCTATCCAGGGTCAGCACGCCCCACAGGCGCCCATCCAGGTACAGGCTGATGCCCAGGCAGTCATGCACGGCCGGAGGCAAACCGGCGGCATCCGCATGCAGCAGGCCATCGAAGGGGTCCGGCCAGGGGCAGTCCGCCGCGAACAGCAGCGCCTCACGCTGTGCCAGCAGCGCCGCCAGGCGTGGCTGCTCATCCAGGCGCAGCCGCCGGCCATGCACCTCGTGGGGCAGGCCCACCAGCGCCTGCGGGCATAGGCACTCACCATCCAGGCGCAGCAGCGCCAGCGCATCACAGGCATAGGCCACCTGCAGGCTGACCAGCAGACGCTGCAAGCGCACCGGCATGTTCAGTTCACCCGTCAGGTCGGCCAGCAAGGCACTTTGCAACAAGGTCAATTCCACTGCGACAGGTATCCATCACCCGATCAATGCCGGGTAGATTAGACCTGCTCCGCGCGACACCACCTTGATCGCCATCAAGCCGCTTCCCGGCAAGGCGCAGCCGCTCTGGGCCAGGCCTTACACGGCACAGTCCTTGCGATGGACAACGCTCTTGTCCGTCACCTACGAGGGCTGCGCGATGCGCGAACAGTTGCTGCAACAAACCCTGGGCCAGTTGGCCAGCCAGATCCCCGGCGCGACGCGCCTGTTCCGTGAACATCAGCTGGATTTCTGCTGTGGCGGCCAGCACACCCTGGAGCAGGCCTGCCAGCAGCCCGGCCTGAACCGCGAACAGCTGCTTGAGGCGCTGCAGGCCCTCAGCCAGCAGCCGGGTAGCGACCAGGACTGGCAGGCCACCGCCACGCCGGCGCTGATCGACCACCTGCTGACCCGCTACCACGCCCGCCATCGCCAGCAGTTCGAGGAACTGATCCGCCTGGCCAGCCGTGTCGAGCAGGTACACGCGGCCAGCGGCGCCTGCCCACATGGCCTGACCGATTTTCTGCATGAAATGCGCGAAGCACTGGAGAGCCACATGATGAAGGAAGAGCAGATTCTCTTCCCCATGCTGCTGCAGGGTGCAGGCAGGATGGCCGGCGGGCCGATCTCGGTGATGCGCTTCGAGCATGACCAGCACGGCGACGCGCTGGCCGAACTGAGCGCGCTGACCAACGACATGCAACCACCCGCAGGTGCCTGCAATACCTGGCGGGCGCTGTACCGCGGGCTGGATGAACTGCGCAACGACCTGCTGCAGCACATCCACCTGGAGAACGACATCCTCTTCCTGCGCAGCTGATCAGCACAGCGCGCACGCGCATGCCCCGCGGCCCGCGCCTGCGAGCCGCGGGGCATGTTGCCCTCAATAGTGCGGCGGCGTCAGGTAGGCAGCCGCACTGCCCAGTCGCTCGGCACTGTCCTTGAGTTCCATGCGCGCAATGCTGCGCAGGTGCACTTCGTCCGGGCCGTCGGCAAAGCGCAACGAGCGGCCGAACACATACAGATCCGCCAGCGGAGTATCCGGCGTCAGGCCCATGGCACCAAATACCTGCATGGCCCGGTCAACCACCCGCGCATGCATGCGCGGCACGATGGCCTTGATCATGGCGATTTCCTTGCGTGCCGCCTTGGCCCCCACCGCATCGATCATCCAGGCGGCCTTGAGCACCAGCAGGCGGGCCTGCTCGATCTCGATGCGCGACTCGGCGATCCAGTCGCTGATATTGCTGTACTGGCTGAGGTAACGACCGAAGGTCTTGCGTTCCTGGCAACGTTCGAGCATCAGCTCCAGGGCCAGCTCGGCCATGCCGATCGAACGCATGCAGTGGTGGATGCGTCCCGGCCCCAGGCGCGCCTGGGCCATCATGAAACCATCGCCTTCGCGGCCCAGCAAATAGCTGGCCGGCACGCGCACGTCCTTGAGCAACAACTCGCTGTGGCCTTCCGGCGACAGGTGGTTGAGTACCGGGATATTACGCAGCAGCTGCACCCCCGGCGTATCGAACGGCACCAGGATCATGCTCTGCTGACGGTGTGCCTCGCCGTCCGGGTCGGTCTTGCCCATCACGATCAGCACCTTGCAGTTGGGGTGCGAGGCATTGGTGATGAACCACTTGCGGCCGTTAATAACGTAATCGTCACCGTCGCGGCGGATCAGCGTCTGGATGTTCGCGGCATCCGAAGAGGGCACGTCCGGCTCGGTCATGGCAAAGGCCGAGCGGATCTCGCCATTGAGCAGCGGCACCAGCCAGCGCTCACGCTGCTCGGGGCTGGCAAACATGTGCAGCAGCTCCATGTTGCCGGTGTCCGGGGCATTGCAGTTGAAGACTTCCGAGGCCCAGCTGACACGCCCCATGATTTCCGCCAGCGGCGCGTATTCCAGGTTGCTCAAGCGAGTGCCCGGCTCATCGTCATGCAGTGACGGCAGGAACAAATTCCACAGTCCCTCGGCACGCGCCAGCGCCTTGAGGTCGTCCATGAACGACACCGGGTACTGCCCGGCCTGCACCTCCTGATGCCACTGGCCGATGCGCGGCACGATGTGCGCATCCATGAAGTCGCGCAGCTGGCGACGCAAGGCTTCCACTTTGCTGCTGTAGGCAAATTCCATGAGACAGACCCCTGACTGGCGAAAGGATGGGCGCGCAGCCCTCATGGACTACAGCCTAGGCGCTGAGCGCGCCCTACAACAGCTAGTTGCCGTCGCTGAATCGCCCGTCATAAGCAAGCCTGCAACTGCACGCCACCTTGATCTGAGTCATTGTCGGCAGGGCCGCTCAGGCAAACACGAACAATCCCTTGGCCAGCAAGACAATCAGCACCATCTGCGCCAGCACGGCATACAGCAGCCGTGCCTCGCGGCGCGCAGTCATCTGCCCGCTGCGGCGCAGCCAGGCCAGCGCGCCGTAGTGAACGACGATGCTCAGCGCCAGGCCAATCTTCAGCCACAGCAGCAACCCCGCCAGCACCTCGGGGGCTGCTCCCAGCAGGCTGCGGTAGTGCCAGGCCAGGTAGAAGCCGGCGCCATACAGCAGGCCGACCACCCAATGCAGCAACTGCCGGGTGCGTGCCGCCAGGGCCAGCTCCGCGGTCTGGCGCTGCGTATCGGGCAGCCCCCGCAAGGCCGCCGGCATGATCAGCAGCTGATAGAACAGCGTGCCGAAGAAGGCGATGGCGGCCAGTAGGTGAACGCTCTTGATCAACCAGAACAACATGCCCGCCCTCCCCGTTCGCCGTCAGCCTGGATGGCCGTCCACCCGTGGCCGACACAACATCGGCGCATACAGGCCCAGATAGATCAGCAGCGCCGCGGCCCAGCAGAGCATGGCCAGCCACAGGCTGAGCGCCGGCCATACCTCGACCAGCAACACGCGCACCAGCGCCGCCACGTTGAGCAGGATGAACCCCGCCGCCATGCCGCGTGGCAGTACCAGTGGCCGCCCGGTATGGCCCAGGCTGACCCGCGCCAGCATGGCCAGAATCAGCCCGGCCATGCTACCCACGGTCAGCGCGTGCAGGGGCGGGCTGGCATTGCCGAGCAGCCCGGCATGCCACAGCGCCATGCCCAGGCAGGCCAGCACCAGCCAGGCATAGGCCAGGTGCAGCGACCACAACAGCGGCACGCGAAGCAGGCCTGGGTCGAACCAACGCACCAGGCGAATGGCATGCCCTACGCCGAGCGCCAGGAACACTACCGCCACCAGCCAACTGGCCTGCAAAGCCACACCACTGACATGCAGCACGGCCACCAGCAGGCTGCCCAGCAACAGCGCCCAGTCCAGTTTCGGCCAGGCCGCTACCTGCTGCACACGGCCCAGGCCACGCTGGGTAAAGAAGGGAATCACCCGGCCACCGATCAGCCCCATCAGCGCCGCCACCAGCCACACCGCGCCGAGCGCCCCCTGGCGCTGCCAGGCATCATTGGCCTGCCAGACACCCAGCAGATTGACCGCATCGGCCAAGGCCAGCAGCAACAACACCACCACGATGGGGTAATTGCGTGTCTGGCGCACCGCCCAGAGCATGCGCCCCAGGGTCAGCGCGACCAGCACGAAGAAGCCGACATTCAGCAGGACCAGCAGCGCGCCGGGCACCAGCGGCAACCAGGCCAGGCGTGCCGCCAGCCAAACCAGCACCAGCACCAGCAGCGGGCGACCACTGGGCGCGGCCTGGCCGGTCCAGGTTTGCCCGGCGGTGAGCAGGAAACCGGCAATGATCGCACCGGCAAAACCGAACACCAGTTCGTGGCGGTGCCAGGCCAGCCAGCCGCCACTCGGCTGCAGGCTACCCAGGTGGCCGAACAAGCCAAGTATCCACAACGGTACGGCCAGCAGCGCCAGCCCGCTGCCGAGCAGGAAAAAAGGACGGAAACCCAGGCGCAGCAAGGGCGGGATCATCAGGGCTTTGCGTTTATCGATAATCTGCATCGCAATTCCAACCAGGTACGAATGAGGCGGCGCGAGCGGCCGGCCAGCGACAGGCTGTCGCAGGGTTAGGATCACCCCTGGCCAGGTCGCCGGCCATGCGTGAGGTCAAGAAACTTCCTCAGCGCGGACAGTTTATCCGACTAATGCACTCAGTTATCACCTCGATCAGCCTGCGCCTGCTGCAAATGCTCGACCAGCGCACGCAGAAAGCGTGCCGCCTCGCCGCCGGTAGCCACCCGGTGATCAAAGGTCAACGATAGCGGCAGCACGGCATGCACCTCGGCACGCCCGGCGCAGGCCACCACTTCATCACGGATACCCCCGGCGCCGACGATCGCCACCTGCGGCGGCAGCACCACCGGATTGGCGTAGCGACCGAACAGCGTGCCGAAATTGGACAGGGTCAGCGTGGCACCCTGCATTTCCTGCGGCGGAATGCTGCGGGCCTGCACATCGGCCCGCAGGCGCGCGATCCCCTCGCGCAGGTCGGCGGCGCTGCGTCGGCCGACATCGCGCAACACCGGCACGAACAGCCCGTCCGGGGTATCCACGGCGATCCCCAGATCGAGCTGGGCATGCTGGCGCAGGCTCAGCGTGCGCCCGTCGAACCAGCTGTTGAGCAGCGGCTCGACCTGGCAGGCGTGGGCGATCGCCTGGGCCAGACGCACCAGCGGATCACGTGCCTGCCCCCACTGCTGCAGGTCGGCATCGCCAAACAGGGTGACCGGCACCACTTCGGCATGCGAACGCGCCATGTTCAGCGCCATGCTGCGCCGTACTCCGCGTAGCCGCTCACCGGCAAACGCCGCCTGCTGTTGCGCCGCCGCTTCGACATCGGCACGACTGATCAGCCCATCCGTACCGCTGCCGCTCAGCCCCTCCAGGGCCACGCCGAGCTGCCGCGCCAGCTGGCGTACTGCCGGCGTGGCGCGTGGCGCGGCAAAGGCGCGGCTGCTCGCGGCAGCACCAATACAGAAGTCATCGCTCTGCTGGCTGTCGCCGCCCTGCAGGTTGCCAACCACGGTAGCCGCCTCCCCTTCGCCCTGGTAGGCCAGCAGCGGCTCGCCGACATGCAGGATGTCGCCGGGCGCACCAAAGGTCTGCAGCACTTCGCCGGCATAGGGCGCGGGAATATCGACAATCGCCTTGGCGGTCTCCACTGACACCAGCAACTGATCGGCCTGTACCTGATCGCCCGCCTGTACATGCCAGGCGACGATCTCCGCTTCCTGCAGGCCTTCGCCCAGGTCGGGCAGTTTGAAATATTTCATCGGAAGCCTCCCGGTACGTCGTTCAGGGCTGCGCGAGCAGTTGGCGGCAAGCCGCGACGATGTCCGCCACGCTGTGCATGTACAGCGGTTCCAGGCGATACAGCGGCGGTGGGATATCCGCCGCGGCCAGGCGCTGGATCGGTGCCTGCAGGTCGAGGAAACAACGCTCATACAGGCTGGCGGCTATTTCCGCGCCCAGGCCGGCGCTCTGCGGCGCTTCCTGGACGATCAGGCAACGCCCGGTCTTGCGTACCGAGGCTTCCAGGCTGGCCATATCCAGCGGCTTGAGGCAGGCCACATCGAGCAACTCCACGGATACCCCCTGCTCGGCCAGCTGCCGGCTGGCCTGCAGGCATTCGTGGATGCTCGCGCCCCAGCTGAGCAGGGTCAGGTCGCTGCCCTCGCGCAGGGTGAAACAGCTGTCCAGCGGCAGGCGCCGGCCATCGTCAGACAACGGCTGCGGGTTCATCCGGTACAGCCGGGTCGGTTCGAGGAACAGCACCGGGTCCGGGTCATCGATAGCCGCCAGCAGCAGCCCATAGGCGCGTGCCGGCGAGGACGGCACCACCACGCGTAGCCCGGGAATATGCGCAAACAGCGCCTCCACCGCTTCGCTGTGATGTTCCGGCGCACGAATCCCCGCGCCCATCGGGCTGCGTACTACCAGCGGGCAACTCAAGCGCCCGCGGGTGCGATTGCGCAGGCGACTGGCGTGCGAAATCAGGTGTTCCATGGCCGCATAGATGAAACCGAGGAACTGGATTTCCAGCACCGGCCGCAGGCCCTGCGCCGCCATACCCACGGCCACTCCGGCGAGCATGGTCTCGGCCAGCGGGCTGTCGATCACCCGCCGCGCACCAAAGGCCTCGCGCAGACCGGCGGTGGCGCGGAACACCCCGCCATTGACGCCAACATCCTCGCCCAGCACCAGCACGTCAGGGTCGTCACGCATGGCGCGGTGCAGCGCCAGGTTGACCGCTTCCAGCAGGCTGTAACGCGTCGTGTCATTCATCGCCAGGCCCTCCGGCGGGACGCTGCGCCATGCGCTCGCGCCAGGCATCGCGCTGCTCGGCGAGAGCCGCCGGCCAGCGTGCATAGACGTGTTCGAAGAGACTTTCCGGGCTGGGCGCGGTGATGGCTTCGAAACATGCCACCGCCGCTTCGATACGCGCCTGGCAGTCGGCCACGCAGGCCTGTTCGTGCGCCTCGTCCCAGGCCCCCCGCGCGGCCAGAAAACGCTGCAGGCGGCGCAGCGGCTCGGCCTCCCAGGCCTTGCGCACCTGCGCACTGTCGCGGTAACGGCTGGCATCGTCGGCAGTGGTGTGATCGCCAAGCCGGTAACTGAGGCACTCCACCAGGCTCGGCCCCTTGCCCTGGCGGGCACGCTGCAGGGCACGGCCCAGGCACTCGTGGAGGGCCAGCACATCGTTGCCATCCACCTGCTCACCGGGAATCCCCGCGCCCAGGGCCTTTTGCGCCAGCGTGGCAGCCGCGCACTGCAAATGGCGCGGCACCGAAATGGCCCACTGGTTGTTGTTGACCACGAATACCACCGGCAACTGCCAGGCACCGGCCACGTTGAGTGCTTCGAGAAAATCGCCCTTGCTGGTCGCCCCGTCGCCGCAGGTAGTCACCGCCACCCGTGCCTGGCCGCGGATACGAAATGCCGAGGCCACGCCACAGGCATGCAGGGCCTGGGTGGCAATCGGCACGCAGGGCGGAAAATCCTCGGCCACCGCTGGGTCGGCATAGGCACTGCCACGTTCATCACCGCCCCAGTAGAGGAGGATTTCCTCCATGCGTACCCCGCGTAACAATTGCACGGCGGTATCCCGGTAATAGGGCACCAGCACATCCTCGGCGTGCATCAGGCTGCCCAGTACCACGCCAATCGCCTCCTGGCCGAGGGTTGGCGCATAGGTGCCGATACGCCCGGTGCGCTGCAGCGCCACGGCTTTCTGGTCGAACAGACGGGTCAGCAACATCTGCCGGTACAGCACGCGCAGTTGCTCGGTATTCTCGGCGCAGGCCGGCAGCTCGCCCAGCGGCTGGCCATCGGCTTGCAGATAGCGGGTCAGAGGGACCTGCGGTTGCACGAAGGGCATAACGACACCTCCCACGGCAAGGGCCAAGCGCCGGGTAGGCGCTGAGCCGATTACCCACCTGGGTAAGGCGGGCCGGGTATGGCGCGACGCTTAATAGGCCGTTGCACAACGCGCGACGTTGTTTAACGGCCTATTGCTGCGCCGTGCCGTGCAGCAGCGCCTCGGCACGCGCCACGGCAATGCGCGTTGGCGAACAGTTGTGTGCCTGTGCCTGGGCGTAGATGTCGGTCAAGCGTAGACCGATCTGCGCCAGCTCGGCGGTTAGTCTGCTGGCCGGCTCCCCCAGGTAATGCAGGGCGGCATGCAGGAGCGCACCGATGTTGATGACGAAATCCGGGGCCAGCAGGATGCCACGGGCTTCCAAGTCCTCGGCCAGCTCGGGAGCAGCCAGCAGGCCATCGACCGCACCAGCCACCGCCGCGCAGCGCAGGCCAGCGACGCGCCGACTGTCCAGCAGGCCCTGCCCGCTGCAAGGCACCAGCAGGTCACAGGGGCTGGCCAGCAACACCTCGCTCTCCAGCACCCGCGCACCCAGCTCGTCTTGCGCCAGTTCCAGGCGCCCCGCATCCGCATCGCTGACCAGCAGTTCCACGCCAGCGGCTGCCAGCTGTGCGGCCAACGCCCAGCCGAGGTCGTCGAGGCCATGCACGGCTACGCGCAAGCCACTCAGGTCGTCACTGCCCAGGCGTGCCATGGCCGTGGCACGAATAGCGGCGAACACACCCAGCGCACCGTGCAGGGCCGGCTCACCCTGCGCCGAGATGCCGCCGACATAACGCGTGTATTGCGCCAGGCAGTCCATGTCGGCGCATGAACTGCCTTCATCGGCGATGCCTACCACCCGCCCGGATAGTTCATCCAGCACACGGCCAAAGGCTTCGAAGAGCTCGGCGCGGCTACGCACATGCGCGGGCCGGCGCAACCAGGCATGCCCGCCGGAAAACGGCAGGCCAGCCAGGGCAGTACGGTAGCTCATGCTGCGTGCACGTTGCAGCGTGCGCTGCAACGCCTGGTATTCATCCTCCCAGGGCAGGTAGCTGCAACCCGCCAGCGCCGGCCCCGGCTGCCCCGGCTGCACAGCGATGATCGCCTGCAGGCCGCTGCGCGGGTCCTGCACCAGATGTAGCGCCTGCGCGCCGCTCGACTGCATCTGCCTGAACATC
>VFQM010000817.1_pt1 | contig 31293 bp, 54 predicted proteins | sample 3512391 | NCBI WGS metagenome assembly VFQM01 (sample SAMN10412369, study PRJNA504923) | tailings metagenome | isolation source: Replicate 1 from Balatoc abandoned mine | place: Philippines
GCGAGCTTGCGCTCCTGTAACGAATCACGGATGCCCCGAGCGATGGGAAATCGTATGTGCGAAAAGATGGTGCGTGGGTTGAGACAACTGGGGGAGGAGGATCAATGATCTACAGAAAACAAGCAATATTCACATCCAGCGGCACGTTCACGCTCCCGAGCACTGCACTGGCTGCGGTTAAGCTCAAGGTTACCGGTGGTGGAGCTAGTGGTGGTGCGCAGGCAATCTCCGATAACCTATCGTTTGCAAATATACCCGGCGCTGGCGGCGGGCAGATTGTCAATTTGGACACGGTATTGACCCCAGGATCGTCCTACACTTGCACAGTAGGCGCAGGCGGTGCTGCCGTTACAGCATTAGAAGATGTAGGCCCGAAGAACGGTAACAACGGAGGTAATTCTTCCTTTGGCACGATTGTCACAGCCGTCGGGGGCTTCGCAAATGGTGGGTCTGGTAATGGGGATTTCCCCATTCGCCTCCACGATGGCGGGCAAAACAACACATATTCGACGCATAGTTACAGGAATCCTCCAGGGACGGGAGGAGTTTTTATCCGCACGGGGGCTTCATCCTACGTTGCCATATCCGCAGGCGTAGCCTCCAGCACCACTGCTCCGGGCGCTGGCGGCATTAAAGGTGCGAGCACTACCACGAGCGCGCCGGGTGCGGGCGACGCCCGTACGGGGAGCAACGGTTTGGCGGGAACAATTCCCGGTGCCGCTGGAGGAGCGGCTGCGTCCGTCGCCTATAGCATCACTTCTGGCGCAGGCTACCGGGGACAAATTGACATCATCTATTGGGACACGGTGCTATGAGCCGCATTGCATTGATTCGTGGCAGCGTGGTCGAGAACGTCATCGAAGCGGACATCGCGTTCGCGCAATCGCTTGGCTTCGATGCCGTCGTCGAGACTGATGTTGCAGCTCCGGGGTGGGGCTACGTTGGTGGCGAGTTCATCGCGCCAGTGCCTGCCCCACAGCCAGAGCCAGAGCCAGACCCCGCCCCGGACGGCAGCGGCCCGTTCCTGAGCAACTACGCCTTCGACATGCGCTACACCCTGCCGGAACGCATCGCTATCAAGCGGCTGGCAGACCAGCGCAACCCGGACGGTAGTTATACCGACACGGCGCTGGCGGTGCAGGTCAATGTCGAGCGAGCACAGAAGGCTAAATTTGTTGACACGAAACTAGAGGCTACACGTAAAGGCGTTATGCAATTTGTTGCGCTAGGCGTTTTAACAGAAGCGCGAGCGCTTGAAATTTTGGACGTGCCAATTCAGCCACATGAATTGTATGATTGATTGTAAAGTTTAAAGATGAGGAATTGTTATGCTAGAGCTACTGTTAAATCATGTCGTTGAGTTGTTAGCTGGAGCGTTAAGTACAGTAGCAGTAGCACTGTGGGGGTATCTTGCTCTTGTCTTCAAGCGCAACGACGCAAAGCTAAATGAGTTTCTTTCTATCCCTAAGAGTCTGCAAGAGGCTAATACCAAGCTTGAAACCACGCAGCAGCGAATGGTTTCCATGTCAGCTACACTAACAGACCTGCACTTGGAAATTAAAGCTAGAGGTGATCTAAACATCGACGCTGCTGAGTTCACATGCGATCATGATGGTTCCATGACTAACGTAAATCAGACTTTTGCTAGATGGCTTGGCGTTGGCAAAGCTGAACTAACCGGATGGGGCTGGGTTAATTATGTCCATATCGACGACAGGGATAGAGTTCGATCCGAGTGGCAAGCTTGCATTAAAGAGCACCGCGCGCTTAATATCAGGTATAGACTAGTAGAAGTTGATGGCGACATCACACAGGTACATGCAGTAGCTACTCCAATTCCAGATGCTCCCCCGGCCCGCCAATGGGTCGGGGTAATTAGAAAGGAAACCAAATGACGTACAAGCCAGTAGTCCAAAAGGAGCCTCCGCTTGGAGGGCGTAAGAAAGTGACAGTAATGTCTGCGCTGGCAGCGGCGGGCTTAGCTGCGACACTTGCCACAAAGAGTGAATTGAGAAAGCACTACCCTTACTACGACGTAGCTGGAGTCTTAACTGTTTGTGAAGGACTGACTGGTGACTGGGTCGTTAAAGGCAAGTACTACTCTGACGCCGAATGTAGTAAGCGCACAACCGAGTACATCCAAAAGATGTCCGCTACTATGGGCAAGTGTGTTGGTCCACTAACTGACGAATCATGGAAAGCTTGGGGACACTTCACATACAACGTGGGTACTCCTAGCTTCTGTAACAGCACAGCAGCAAAGTTACTGAAGCAGAAGAAGTACGATGAAGCGTGTGACCAGATGTTAAGGTGGGATGTGTTGACCATCAAGGGGAAGAAGTATCATTGTTCACTTCCGGCAAATCGCACGGGCAAGAACAGGATTAATGGCTGTGATGGTATCATGAATAGAAGGGAGATGGAACATGCGCAATGTAAAGCTGCCGCCAAGTTTGAGTACACGGCTAAGTAAACTTGTAGGGTTAGATTGGCAGCTGATGCTGGCTAAACTGCTTATCGTACTGCTAGCATTTACGGGCGCCTACCTCAAAGGTAGAGGTGATGGTAAGGCTGCATGTGAAGCTGACTACGCTAAGCAGGCTAAAGCTCAGCTAGATAAAGTGATTGCGTTCACACCGACGGCTGATAAGCAAACACAAAAAGCTGCTGAACAAGAAAGCAGGGTGACCAAAAAGAAAGAGGTATATGATGCACAAGTCGATAAAAATCCTCGTGCTCCTAATTGTGATCTCACAAGCGACGAGCTGCGCGCTTTTCAAGAACTCGTACAAGGATAAAGCTTTCTGTAGTTCATCTGCTTTTATTGACACAACTAAAGTGAAGCCAGTAGCTCCAGAGACTACGAGTGATAGAGAGTTCCACAAAGTAGCAGGTATCAATGTGCAGAATCAGCACAAGGTAATCACAGCATACGATAACTTACGAGAGTGTTGGGACTACTTTGTTGAAGATAAAAAGCCAAAGCAGAAATAAGAAAAACCCCCGCCAGCCAAAAAAACTGCCACGATGTAGGGAAATGAGATGCCATATCAAAAAGTAGATCACTCAGAAAGACTCTGTAGATGGTGCAGTGCTCTGTACAAACCAACGACTTCTCATCAAAATTTTTGTGGAAAAGGCTGCTACAGAAAGTGGGGTAAAAAGTACAAAGGGCATTCGGATGGTACACCTGAATCTAGGAAACTGAGGGGAGTGAGACCTCACCGACGAAATGTGCCATTGTTATGCTCAATGTGTGGCTTTACTGCTCAGCATAAGTGTCAAATAGATTTAGATCATATAGATGGTAATCATCACAACAATGCCGCAGATAATCTACAATATATTTGTGCTAATTGTCATAGACTTAAAACGCTGATGAATTGCGATTATGTTAAATAAAAATACCCCCGTCACTGTGATTCATATTTCCAGTGACGGGGGTTTCTTTTTATTTACGATTTAGATTTGATCTGCTTAGCCTCTTCACCGATCTTCTTAGCGTGCTCGTCCGTGAACAGCGTGAGACGGTTAGCTACATCTTGCTTGGTTAGCTGCCCCTTGCGGGAGCCTTCAACTAGAAATTTTGCGGTACGCTTAGCGAAGCGCTTAGTGGCATCAATCAGCATTAGAGTCCTTTAGTCTACCAACAGCAAACAATAGGATGCTGTGGTCCAGCCACTCAAACAAAATGGCTTTGTATCTGAAATCCAAATCGAGGTCGAAGTCGTAAGCTTCGTCATCCGTGAGAGTCTTGAACCCTAAGAATGGGATGTATCTAAACATCACTTAACTCCTACCATGATCTGTATCTTGTCTTCCTTGATCGGCGTCCTATCCCTGAACCAGTGCCCGCAATCAGTGCACTGATACTGTTGATAGCGTAGCATGTTGACTAGCTTAGCGCCGCGCTTTTGGTAATGGTTACCGCCACACTCAGGGCACACAGCCTCACAGGCAAACGCTGAAGCGTTCGGAAGTCCTACTACACCCCAGCCAAGTAGAAAGTGAAACAGCTTCTTCAACTCAGTCACGTCCGTGATGTTGTACTCTTCCATTTCCTTGTAGGCATCCGGCTTTTTGTTCATCACATCTAGCCAGAGCTGATGTCCTCGATGCTGCTTCTTAGCGCCAAGCTTAAAGTACCGCAGCACATAGTCCAACTTATACGAAGTCATCCTAAACTTCTTCTTGACAGTCTTCAGCAGATCGACAGACTTGTAAGGAGACGGCGGCAGCAGTCCGACGGAAGCGAACTCCATGTTCAGAACCTTAAGGTCGAACCTGTCGCCGTTGTATGTGATAACTCCGTCAGCCTCAGACATAGCCTTGTGGATCTTCTTCAGCATTCCCTTGCGGCCGTGATCCCACTTAGAAGTAAACATCACTTCGTCACTACCTTCCCACGACATAGCACAACACAGGATTTCGCTATCACCCAGCAGCTGGTCAATCCCTACTCGGAGATCAAACAGCTGCCAGATGGTAGCCAGCACTGGGCTGCGCTCAATATCTAAGTGCAGTAACTTAGGTTGAGCCATGTACACCTCAGTTAAGTACCGAGGTAAGCGCCTCTTCCTGCGCAGCGACCTTCTCTAGAACATGAGCTGCCTTTGTTTCTGGTGATACATGCTCGTCCTTTAGGAACTCGGTATCTTCGCTATCCGCCGGATATAGCACAGCGTTTCGCCGTAGCTGCATCACCTGCTCATAGACTTGCATGTAGCTGGCGGGAATCTGATTACCTTCCATCTCGTCAGCTAGTACGTGCGACACATCGACTGCCAGCGTCACAGCTTCTCCCTTACCCTTTGAGTAGTAGTGGATAGAGGCGCGGTAGATAGTGTCGTCGTCTAGTGAAGTGATAGGAGCTTGTTCGTTGTTGGTTACGTTATCGTTCATTATGAATTATCCTTGTTGTTTTTATTGCTAGCTTTCCTGCTAGCCTTTAGCCACTCTTTGGGAATCTCGCCGTTACTACTAACGATTGCTTGAATCCCTCTGGCTGCGCACCACGCAGTGTACGTGGTCTTGCTTGATTTACTCAGAGTATTGTCACGCATGAATACCATGCGCACATCTAGCTCTGGATGTTGCTCGATAATGAGCGCCATCTTTCGCCTATCCGCTGGCGTGAATCTTCCTTTGCACTCGATGTAGATACCGTTCGGTAACTTGAAGTCTGGTGTGTACTTTCGATCAGTGGCAGGCTCAGTGTATTCAATCTTGTCCTGCTCGTACGTGTACTTAACTTTCTTACTATCGAGGTAGCTTGCTACTTTCTTCTCGAAGCCGCTACGTAATGTCAGATCCTTGTGCGTTGTTTTCCATTTACTCCGCGCCATTACTTGGGCGGTAGAATTAGCGGCGCACGCTGGACTACAAACTTAGTATTGTGATTGTGCATGTCTTCTAGGAGCGCAGCATGCTCCACGGCAGCCTCTTTAGCAGGCCACACGGACTGCACTACTCCGCCACCAAACCAGCCCTTGCGCACTACTGCCCACAGAACATCATCGTTCAGGGTAATCTTCTTCTTGTTAGCCATCACTATCTCCTTTAATCACATATGGACGATCATCAAAGTTCACGTCCTTAACTCGTTGAATCCAAGCTAGACTTGCATTCTCATAGAAATCTTCTTCGCTGTGTCCCTTAGCTTTATAAGCTCCGAGTACAGCGTCATGGTAATCTACCCAGCCGTTCTTATCAGCGAGCAGCTTCTCGGCAAATACAGGACCACAACCGGGGATGCCACGGATGTTGTCTGTTGTGTCCCCGGTAACTACTTGCTTCCAGAACTTGCGGTCAGCTTCATCGAGGTCTACGTAGTAGAGATCTTCCTTCCGCCAATTATAATGATAACCGGGGATGTTGTCAAGATCTTTATCAATGCTGATGATTACCGTACTGTCGTGGCCGTCCTTCCAGACATCCCACTGCTCACATCCTAGAGCATCATCGGCTTCCCTGCCGTTGATAAGCTCAGCTCCCCAGAAGTCCATCAGGTAGTCAGTGATGTCTCGGTAGTACTTGGGCTTAAACGATTCTACGCGATTGCCCTTGTACGGCTGGATGGTTGCCAGCCTATCCCGAAAGTTGCCTGTGCCGGTGAGGAATAGCTTGAGATCTTTGTGGAAGATTGACTGCCACTTAACTAGCAAAGTCTTGGTATTAGACAGTGCGAAGTTAACGTAGTCTTGTTCTGCGATCCAAGCGTCAGTACTATCCTTACTAGCTCCGGGATTCTTCTCCTTGAATTCCCGCAGCACTTGCGAGTCGGCAGAGAACCCGCAGTGGTACACCAAGATATCAGCTAAGCGTCAACGAGCGCTGTTAGTTTCTTAGTGTCCATTGACCGTTACCCTCCTTACTATGCTCAATTAGATAGTTTGCTGCTTGCATTAAATGTTCTGGATTGTCATTGAAATAACCAAGACCACGATTGCATATGTTACACAGAAACTTTCTTATTGATCCTGTTTTATGGTCGTGATCTAGTGCCCAGCCGCCTTTAGGTTTTGAGGTCTTGCATATAGCGCACTGATTATTCTGCACAGCAAGCCGTTCATCGTACTCATGTAGCGACAAACCAAACCTTGATTTTACATAGCTGGCTTTTTTCTTTAGCCTGTATTCCTTTGATTCTGCCATGCGTTTGGCGTGGTTATTTCTTGATTTCTGGTTTGCGCAAGATTTACAGGCTAGAGCTAGTCCATAGCGACCATTCTTCCACTTGTGGTAGGAAGTAAATGGCTTGTATTGCTTACAACTAGTGCATCGTTTGTTTCCATTTTCATCTAGAAAATAGGCGTCTACTTCTGGCTGTGTCTTTGGCTTAAACTTTGTATCCGCGTCGATTAAGGCTGTTAGTTTTTTAGTTTCCAAAGAAGACGTAGAAGTCTGCATTAACGTGTTTCCTGTTGAGGTAATACTTGCCAAGTAGCGGTACATGTAACAGCCACATCAGCCTGTCTGGAATATCAAGCGCGATAACTGCGCCTCTAGCTTTACCAGTGCCCATGTAGTAGATTACCTTGTCAGCATCGCCCGCAGTCAATGCTATTACTGACAACACGTAGTCGTCATACTCTTCTAAAAAATCGTACATGACTGTAGACGGCACAATAAAATTTACTCCACCTACGTACTCATCTACTAGCAAAGCATGTGCTTTGTGCTGCTTTTTATGTACAACTACTGTTTTATCTTCAACCATTATACTCTTCTACGGATGGCTTAGAAGTGCTACCTTCCAGCATATACTTACCAGCCTGCTCTTCTAGTGTGTCCGACAGACGGAACGCCAGCTCTTGTACTAGGTACACTAGATCACGAGTACTTACTTCCGACAGCAAGAATTGCTGACTATCAGCTAGCTCGATTAGCTGATGTGCGCTTAGGTGGTGTAGGCCACGGGTGAAAATATCTTCCATATTCATATTAGTTATCTCCTTCATCTAGCCAATCAAAATCCATATCCCAATCACCTAGCAGCATCTGCAAGTGATCGGCTTTAGCTTGGTCATCGTTTAGAATTTCGTGCAGCGGCTCGCGCTTGTAAGGCTTAGCTTTACCGTGCTTAGTGAAACCATCACGCTCGTATAGCTCTCGCTTACTTAGCTTCTTTTTGTTTACGTGTTCGATCATTCTCGATCCCAAAAGAAAAGTACTTCCAACCTACTCGTCCATATATACCGGCCCAAGCAAAAGCTCCGTCTTTGTATCTTCCTACACTAGCGTCTAGGATGAAGGGGTACTTAAGCGCCATGTGCGGAGCATAATGAAAGTATGGCTTAATCATGGGTTATCCATTAGCGCCTTCATCGAGACAGGGAATAGTGGAGCTAGGATTTCCTCAACCATCTTAGCTACTTCGCGCACCTCTGCCTGTGCGTGACCATCAAGTCGCAGGTGTAGGAAGTGAGTCCACGCTCGCAAGTTGCCGCTCATATACATTTCAGTATAGAGGTTCTGTGGAAGGATCATACGGGCCTGCTCAGGTGCTACGCCACTAGCTAGCAGTCCGTTGTACGTAGTGACACAGCTATCCACCAAAGATTCCGCATACATTTGTGGTGTTAGCTCTACAAATGGGGTGCCGTCTACGCGTATCATACAAGGTACTTCATCCTCTGCACTACCCTGCTTCACGTTGTCTGCACGCTTACGCCACTTGCTCGGCCAGAAGAACTCAGGCGGACTGTCCACGTAGCGACGTGAGATTTCATTGTAGCTGTTATGTACGACCACACCGCCTGCGAAAAAGTTGTGATGAGGTCCGTCTACAGCAATATCGTAAGTATCCTCTACTCCTCTAAACACAATCTCTAAAACATCATAGTAGTCTGCGCCTAGATGCTTAACTGTACCATGATCCTTTCTATCTTCTTGGTTCTCATAAGGAAATCCGTATACAAGATTACTCTTATGAGAGTTAAGCCTGTTGCCGTCCAAGTGACGCACTTCCTGTCCAGCAGGACGAGGGCCGACAAATGCCTCCATAACAAGAGAGTGGCAGTTATACATTCTAGATAAGCCATCTCTAGACAGAGACACGCAGGCGTACCCGGCAGTGTTCTTAGTGCGCCGTTTTGTATGTGGCACTTTTAGAGGAACTCCTCTAGTATTGACCCAGCTCCTTACTTCTCCAGCGTCACTAACTTCATACCTGTTCTCCCATCCAGGAATCCATCTCCATTCAGAAGAAACAATTTGCGCGGGCCACGCACTTTCTACATTTCTGACCAAGTGTGCATTGGCGGCAAGTACTGGTACAGGAGCTTCCATCAAATCCCTAATAGTTAGCCACCCCTCAGCGGTCAAAATACGATGATCTTCACTGCCAGTGACTTCTGCTCCATTGTCCAGTAGAACTGTGTACACTGGCTTTTTGCCTGAATACACGACATCTACTAATCTATTGTTGAATATAGTTTTGTTATCTTCGTCTACGCTGCGAATTAGCATCTTCTCTAGGCGGACACGCTGTGCAGGATCACTCCAGTTCTTATACAGCCTATCCAATCTGTAGGGATAATGAGTCCCATCACTAGGACGACTAAATGAAATCTCGTTATCCCCGGCTAGGCAGAACGTGCGGTGCCGTTGAATCTGGCGAGCAATGAAGATTGGAACCTTCAGCTTTAGCGTAGCGCCCATGTGCTCGAAGCAGCTGGTGTGCTTGTGTTTAGCTAGATAGTGAATTAGTTTCTCATCTTTAGCTGAAAGCCTCTTCTCTACATAGCCTACAGATCCGTGTTCAATACTTGACATAATAGGAACGTGTGCGTATTCCCAATCACTCTTCTTATCAAAGCTCACTCGTGCTGCATTACAGACGAGCAAGTCATCACCCCAATGCTGTACGTACTGTACGTCCATTCTTTTCCTTTTCTTCTAGTTTCTTATACTCTACCCAAGCTAGATCACTAGTGCGCCACTCTTTCTCACCGACTGGTGTGCGATAATAGTCGAGTAGGCGCTGTTCGTTTTCTGTTAGCACGTAGCTTTCTCCATGATAGTAACATCATCGTACTGCTTCTTGATGAGTGCTCGAAGTTCTGGGTGATTCCACTCGTACATATCAGGAATAGCCAACACAACATTCCTCTTGTGCTTAATCATGTCCGACCACTCGTGCCAGCCCTTATCATACACAGCCTGTTCTACCCACACAATCTCGTCGGCCCAAGCAATCAACGCTTCGTCTACTGGGATCAGGGCGTATTCAACTGCAATCCCTGCTGCTCGTGTGTTGAAGCCGTGCTCCTGATGAAGTACGTTAGCCGCTGTAGGGCTACGCAGCAGCCCTGCCGAGCACACGCACAGAACACGATGCGTTCTAGTTTGTAACCTGTTAGATACGTTTGCTAGTCTGTTGTTGCTAATCATATTTGTTTCCCGTCTATGTATTTAGTCCATTGCTCAGCCTCAATCTTCTTAGCCGTTTGCTTTAGCTTCATTGAGAGTCTTTTTGGAAGAGCCCGTTGACCATCTTGCCCTTACGGTGCTTGATCTGGTCGTAGGCTGCTTGCAAACAATCTTCATAGGACAAACCTAGCTGTGCCGCGATGATGATTAGCGTCACTGTGGTATCCCCAATAGCGTCCATGATCTCAGCCGTAAGTGCATCTGGCTCGACATCATCGTAGCCTGCATCATACCTACCGATTGCTACTGCCAGTTCAGTAGCCTCTTCCATTGTCTTGTAGATTTGACGAACTGGACTTGAGCCTTCGATTAGGTTGCGATCTTTTGCCCACTGTACTACTTGTTCAATTAATTCCTTCAACGTGAACTCCTGTTTCGGTAGTGTATACTACACGACGAATGCCACTATCACGAAGGGCACTAGCACAAGAAGAACAGGGCTTGCAATTGCCTAGCGTACCGTTCATCAAGTATCGTCCTACATAAATAGTGGCGTTAGTTAGATCGTAGTTCTTGCTCTTGATTAGCGCGTGTATCTCTGCGTGTAGCTTAGGGCTAGGGCACTTCCGGCCTGTACGTTCATTGTACTTGGCTTGCCGCGTGTGAGTGCGGCTAGTGTTACATGCCTTAGCTACTACGTAGTTACCATCTACGATCACCGCGCCGATTCTAATCTTGTCGTACTCAGACTCAAGAGAAGTCTCTAGCGCTTTAGTTATGAATCTCAAATCTCGTTTGTTCATAGTCATATGTGGCGCGCTCGGCATCATTTAACAAGTCTTAGAATGACGTTATGTGTCACTCCATATTCTTTTGCAAGCGCTCTAGCTCCATTAATTCTACAATTAGGAACATATCTACTGCGAATTTCGCCTTTAAAGTTATGCAACAAAGGCAGGTTACGCGGAGGAACTACAAGGCCGAGGCCCACAGCATGCTTTGAATTATGAGAACTAGTGCACCATTCTAAATTATCTACGGAATTATTTAATTTATCTCCGTCTATGTGATTTACACAGGGCAAATTGTTTGGGTTGGGAATGAACGCACTAGCTACTAATCTGTGCACTTTGACCGGCACTCTACACGGAGATAGCATAACGGTGTAGTATCCATTTTTAGATAGGATAGGTGTGAGGATACCTCCTCGTGTTCCGCAACGAGGCTTTGAATGTACATTACCAAAACTATCAATCGTGTAGTTCTCGTCTATAGCTTTTAGCATAAGTGTTTCCATTAGTGGAGGCCCGTACTGGACTCGAACCAGTGACATATCGCTTAGAAGGCGAGCATTCTATCCTGCTGAATTAACGGGCCGGTGGAGCAGGTTAGGAGAATCGAACTCCTGTCATTAGCTTGGAAGGCTAAGGCACGACCTCTATACCAAACCTGCTAATACCGGTTACGCTGTCCGGTGCTGTCCCTAGACGCCCGAGTACTCCCAGACGCGCAGCCGATTCAAGAACCTCCACGTAGACTAGCGCCCAGAGGTGGAGGCCATCTTACACTTTTACTTTACGTCGAACTTAGCTTTGTAGCGAGCGACAGCTGTGTCGGCAGCATCTACGGCGACAGGAACTGGAAGCCCACGATTGTACGCACCCACAAGCATATCAATCCACAGATTTCGCATGCGATAGCCGTCATCGTAACCATACTGCGCAGTACTTGGCGTGGGCGTGTCGCTAGACTCTACACAGATCGGAGTATCAGCGTCACTAGACATTAGCGCACAAAGCTCTGGTTCTGGTTGTCCCAGATAGCGACGGTAAAGCTCATGCGGCGCTTCATGGCCCGAGCCTGAGCGCGCGAAGCGACCGGCTTGATGTTTGCAGTCTTACCGCTCTTACGGTAGATAAAAGAATAACGATTGGTGTTCATAGTTTGAATCTCCTAGTCTTATAGAATCTCACACGCCCCAGAAACGCAGGCGAGTTCTCTAGCTGAGGTAGTTGAATCCTCAAGCTCGTATTGTTGCAGCACTTCCCAGTAAATTTGCTCTGGCATCTTAGCCACCATAGCTTCATACTCTTCCTTGCCGCACTCTTGGTATGGAGCTTGGCGATATGTACCGCCATCCATGGGCAAGAAACTCACACCGGACAGTTCGTCAAAGTTATCGTAGACCCAAGCACCTACTCGCGGCCACTCTTCCTCACGAACGCTGACAGTGATAGATACCTGATGCTCAGCCCAGTGTGCGTTGTACTGTTTCCACAAATCCAAGTGTGACGTAGCATCTACTTCGTGGCGAGTAACTGCGCCCTCGGGCGAAGCTACAGGGAAGAAGAACACAGTGGTACTTTCTGGCTTCATCACGCACGGCTCATGTGGAATGCCAGCATCCTTCATGAACTGTGTCAGCGGGTCTTTGTTGTCCTGCCGAACTGAGCGGATGTAGTAACTACTGTGGCGTGGATGGATCCCACTTGCGCTGTTGACTAGCTGTGACACCGTGCCACTTGGCTTAACTGTGGTAACAGCTACGCTAGGATTGATGCCTAGCTTCTCCGCAAACTCACGGTTGACTTCGACACAGTATTCCTTTACTTGTTCCAGCGTATCCCGCAGTCCCCCCGCCCCTTCGGACGTGAGCTTGCAGTCGTAGATTCCTGTGAGGCTGACTCCGAGCAGTCGCTCTTCTTCTGCGTTTCGCTTCCAGATAGAGCGGACGTATCGGAAGTCGGTGAAGGTACTTTGGATTGTGCCGAGGATAGTAGCGATGCGAGCCTTTCGCTTAAGTGATTCAATAGTGTCATCTGCTCTGACAACAATTTCTGTGAGGTTACAAAGTCCAGCGCTCCGTAGGGCAATTTCACCACATGGGTTAGTGCCTGCGATAAGTTCTGCATCTCGTCGGCCAATAACTTGAGTCTTACTTCTAATTCCCTGACGGTTATAGATTCCTCGTTCACCTGATCTTGACTCATACAAGCTACTCCATTCCTTAAAGAACTCTCCAACTGTCGGCTTCTCGTTGTACGCCGCGCTGTTGTTAGCCAACGCAAATTCAGGATAAGCTCTCCACCAGCCTAGCTTCTTCTGTGCCAGTAGTTTACGTTCGTGCTCAGTGACATTGGTTAGCCACACGTCTACTTGATCGCCGTTGGCGTTGATGTACGAAACATTGCCTTCACAATCAGGAGTAATGGTGTGCCATTTAACTTCGTAGAAGCTCTTGGCGTTGCGCATACGTGCGCTGTGTAGGTCAGACAGGGAGATAAGAGCAGAGCGGCGGACACCGCCGACTACGACAATCTCACCAATCTTACACATCAACCCATGTACTTCAATGTCAGTTAGCTTGCGGCCCGCAGCACCCCTAAACAAACGAATGCTGTAATCAAACAGGTCAACCAGTGGCTCAGGGCCGGAGGCTCTTCCTCCGAAGGTTTTGAGTCTCTCACCTTTGGGTCGTACTTTTGAGACATCAATCTTCGGGACTTTGCCTGCGTATAGGAGGCTAAGTAGTTCTCGGAAAGATGAAGCCCAGCCAATGCGGCTATCGCTAACAACGATAGTAGTATCGGTATCATGGAAAGTCTCCGCTACTTCTGGTAGCTTATTCACGTACTGCGTTTCGCACGAGAACCCTAGTCCTGTGCCGCAGGTCAGGATGTACAGAGCTTCATCAAACGCGCGTGGGCTATCAACTGCGATAAAGCTACAGTTGTACGCAGCCATGTGGTCACGTTCCATAGCAGGGCCGGCAGTCATCAGCGCACGCATAGATGGCATGACTTCTAGATTCAGAATGGCATCACGGATCTCGTTGTATAGCTGTGTGGTATGCCCCGGCTGTGCTACATCAAGCGCACCAGACACCACGTTAATCATATAACGATCAACGGTTTCTTCCCAAGACTCACGGCGATTCTCTTCTGGCAACCAGCGTGCGTACTTACTGATAGCAATGTACTGCTGAAACAGTGACGGCAGATACTTATCGGTATTTGGCATTCAGGGAATCCTCCAGTTCTTCAATCAATCGCTCAAGCTGGTTAGCTGTCTGCCTGTAAGTGCGAGCCTGCTGCTTAAGTTTGAGGATCGTCCTGATGGCTTGCTCTTCTACCTCATCATTAAATAGATCTAATTGGATTGCCAAGCCAGTCTCGATTCTTTCCATTCTTCACCTTTCCTTCCTTGAGGCTTTGCACCTCCACAAGCGTCCCGATCTTAGGAACCCTATCTGCAACTAGAGTTGCGAATCCTGCAACATCTACCCAATTATCCGGGTAGTTAGGATCACCGTTAACGATCCGTGCAATCTTTCCGAAGATATAATCTAGCGCTTCCCTATGTAGATCTTCTAGCTTCTCGGCTCCGGGCATGGAGTAGGCAGTGCGCTTAAGAGCTTGCGCTAGATTAGCGTTATCCCTGAATTCTCCGTACCTATTGCCGCGCTCAGTTAGAACTGCGCCAATCTGTTGACTTTGCATTACTATCCCTCCACGCTTTGACGATTAACGCGGAGGCCGTTACGGCCCCCGCTAGCATTACTGAGATTAGGAAATTCCTAATCAATTATCGTACTCGCTATCGTCGATCATAGAGTCGGAGGGCTTAGCTTCCTGCTTCGCGCCAGACAGATCGAGTTCCCAATCATCACCCGTAGTAGCGTGGTATAGCTTACTAGCAGTGTCTGCAACGATAGTGTTGATTGCAGTGTAAGCATCCGCTGCCTTAGCTGGCACCTTGACAGCGCCGTACTGTAGATATAGACCTACCAGCTCTAGCGCCGTATTAAGATTGGCCTGCTTGGAGATAGTCTCTTGTCGCTTATCAGCGGCGGCTACATTCACAACTGTAGCGGCCTTAGCTGAGCTAACAGCTTCAGCCGAGGGCTGATCGTCTACGCGCATTGTGCGCGGCACGATGTTGTGGTTGGTGTACTGACCGTTCTGCTTAGTCTCTGCCTCGAAGGTAACAAAGTCACCTGCCTTCACGCCGCGCGGTGGGTACTTACCATTACCGTAAGCCACACCATTGACTACTACGTCATACATATCACCGACGCGAGTATTGCGCGCCTTAATTTCTGTTACGATACCACTGATCTTACTTGCCATGTGTAGGCTCCTTATTGTTGTGTGTGCTTACTTGCACTTGTATGTTTCATTTCCATCGGGAGAAACTTCCCAAATCTCTTCTACTTCCGACTCGCCCCAATGCTCGCCTACCTTAACGCCGACACCTAGCGGCAGACAGAACTCAAAGTTGTATACGTTAGACAGGTAATTATACACATCCCGCGTGAACGCACGCTTACTAACTTCTTTGTACTTCTCCACATCTTCACGGTGTACGCGAGAAGCGATTGAGTCATGAATGGTATTCCAGATTACTACTCGTAAGTACCTAACTCTGTGCCAGAAATATACCAGTGCAATGGGAATAATCTCACCTGTGCTAAGACCCTGAATTGGATAATTATAAATGCTTGTCGTGTTGTCAATATAACCGGAACGTCCCATCGTAGTTCCCGGCCAGTGAAAAATCATTCCATATGGAGTTCGCAGCTTTCCACTATCCAGTACCTCATATGTCCAGTCCTGCTGTGTCTTAGCTAGTACATTATATTTCTCTCTGAAGAACTTACAGTATTCTTGCTCTGCTGGGTGCTGTCCTCTACCACCAAAAGTTGGCTTGAATGTTTGAGCCTTGGCTGGTTGCCTAGCTGCCTTATAGTCTAGCCCAATAAAGTCTGGGTGCTGCTGGTTTGGATTAGCTGCGTTCCAATCTACATATACCTTAGCAGTATCAGCGTGAACATCAGAGCCATGTACAATCATGTCAATGCCTACAGGATCACGAGATAGTGCAATAGCCACGCGAAACTCTAGCTGCGCTCCGTCTGCTTCACAGTCCAGATAGTCAGGATCGTGGGCTTTGAACAGGCTCTTGTAGATGCGTGGCATGTTCTGGAACTGCACACCACGAGCTGCCTTCTGTCCAGCAAACAACTTGGGCCTGCCGGTGGAAGCTAGGCGGTGTGTCTGTGTGAAGCCTTGGTTCACGTTACCATGAAACACTCCATCTTGTTGTTCGCACACAAGCTTGAAGAACAGCAGGTTCTTTGTAAGCAATGAGTCCAGACGATTGCGTTGCTTATACAGCTTGATAAACTCTGCCTGCTCCGGCGTGGATGCTTTGAGTTTATCTAGAGTCTTAGCGTCTGTCTTGTACTTACCCTTCTTTGTTAGCAGAGGCTTGCCCTTGAAATCAACGGGCGGTGGAAAGCCGAGCTTGCCATACAGATAATCTGATAATTGAATGGGGCTAGCTAGGTTGATACCTCCTGTAAACTTAGCGAGCTTGTCTTCAAGCTCATTGAACTCGTTGACTGTCTGTTCATAGGTTTCAAGTACGCGCTGCTTGTCTAGCTGTGCTCCAGCAAACTCAATGTCTGCTAGCGCAGCTGCTGTCAGGCAGCGAGTGAGTACTAGGTGTAGCAGTCCGTCAGCTACTAGCTTCTTGATCTGTCGCTTGTAGATTTCGTTACACAGGTGTACGTCTTGGTGGCAGTACGGCTGTAGGATTTCACGAGGGATATCTTCGGGATCAACGCCAGCATCAATCAATCGCTTGGCTGCTACTGCTTTCTGCCCGATACCGTACCGCTTAGCGGTCGCGTCTAGGTTGAGTTCCCATCCCGGCTGTCCTCCTCTGTTGCCCGCGATAACCCACTCCGCCAGATATGTATCAAACACAAGGATATCGTGGAGATCCAATCCCGCACGACGTAACCACTGTAACTCGAACTTAGCATTGTGAGCCACGACGAACTGCGCACTGCGGATGTCAGCTTCGAGTTCTGCCATGTCATACTCGTCACCCCACTTGAATTTCTTTGTGACTGTACCTTCAACTAAATCGTGAACTTCCCAGCACGCTAGAAGGATTCGATTCTCTGGCACAAGTGCTGAACCGTACTCTTTAGATGTAGTCTCAAAGTCTAGGCTAACGTAGCGCTGTGGATTCTTGTAGACTTCTAGCGCCTGCTGTGGATCGTCAAGAAACCAAGGCAGCTGCTCGCTGTGCGCGCCTTCGTTCTCTGTAGTTTTCGATATCATTGCGCTTCTTCATGTCCTCCCAAGCTAGCGGCTTTAGTCCTGTCTGCTCACAGCTTACGTTGATGTACCTGATGTCCGGCTTGAACAGGTGCCCGTCATCCATCACTACTTTGTTATGCAGATGACCGTGTACATTATGCGTCCATCTAAACTCAAGCTGGCTAGTATGCACAGGGATGTGTGTGAGGATCATGTTGTCCACTATACGCATCGGCGCTACCTTTCTGAACTTGGTGAGCCACGCACTTATAGGCACATGCAGATCATGGTTACCTAGTATGAGGTTCTTGTTTCCCTTCAACTGGTCAAGCAGCCCAGCAGTCTCTTCCCAAGTCTTGGCAAAGGACACGTCCCCAAGAACCCACACAGTATCTCGCTTAGTTACTGTGCTATTCCAGTTATCAATCAGCGCCTCATTCATCTCTTCAACCGAGGCGAACGGGCGTTCCGCCGGACAGAACCTAAGCACTCCTTTATGTGAGAAGTGCAGATCACTAATTACAAACACATTACTCATTTTCTTTCACATCCCATTGGCGCACAACGCCTCCGCTGCGCTTAAGTTCCACTTCCGGGTAGCCGTTACGGATTAGCCAAGCACGCAAGTTTCCGTCTTTCTCTGGCTCCCAGATCTTCGGGAACCCCCATCGCCACCCTTCGCTCGGATCTACCCACACTCTTTTTGTTACTTTCATCAGTGCCATTTCCTGTAGTCTCCCTGATGTTGTAGCAATCGTAGCACTCGTACATATCAGTACGGAACCTAGTATTTCTACCACAAGTCACGCAGTTGTTCACTTTAGCAGTCCTTCAGCGTGCTGACGCTTAATCTCTTGGAGTTGTTCAATGAGGTCATCTAGCCAAAAGATATCAAACGAAGTCTTCCAATGCCAAAAAGTATCGTCTTCGACATACAGATGTACTAGTGGGCTGTCTGTGTGATCCGCTTCTTTACTCCGCTTTTCGATTTCCAGTCCGAACAATTTTCCAGTGAAGTCGGGCTGGCCGTGTACGAACTCTCCACGATGGCTGGTCTGCATGCTATCTTCGTGATGATCTTTCACTGCCACTCTCCTAGTGCCTTATCAATTGCAGCTTTAGCTTCAAGAGTTTCTGCTTCAGTATAATCAGGATCAACTCTAGCTACCAGCCGCTTCAACGCTTGTAGCAAATCAGGCGCAGCAGAAATCAGGCGACGGTTTGCCTCCCACTCGTCGCGGCGGCGGTTAACGCTCGCAACGTTCCAATGGCGCTTGCGGCCGTCCTCGTATTCGCCATCCGACGTGGCAATGTCGGTCGTCCACTCGTCACCATTGACGATTTCCCACGGCCCCGGCGTATGCTTAGTATTCATCGAAACAGCTCCGAGAATTGCTCGTTGCTCATGCGCTCGTAAGTACTTAGCCCGCCGTCTGCTCGACGCTTGGCGAACATCAGCCAGCGGCCATCGTCAATTGCTTGCCACTCGCTGCCGTCATTAGCCGTGCCCCAATAGATGTAACTAGCGATGCCCATCTTGAAACCTAGAGAAAGAAGTACAGCTACGTCTGCGTAAGTCATGTGATTATACATTAAAAAGGATCGTCCTCTGCCGCAACGAGAAAGGGATTAGCTACAGGTTCTGGCACTGCTTGCGCCCAATCAAACTGTGGCATGTTATGCTGCATAACTCGTCCACGACGCGGTGCGCGTGGTGCATTGATAACAGGCGCGACAAGCTCGTCCGGCTTACGCTTCTTGTTCAGCAGTTCTGCTGGAAGCAAGCTGCGCGGTACAGTTACCTTGTAGCTGTTGATACGCATCTTCTTGCGGAAGGTATTTACCGCAGTCCATTCCGCCATCATCTTCGCCTGCTCCGGCGTGCCGTGATCCTTGTAATCACGATAGGCTCTGTCGTACAACTCCAGCGCAATCTGTTGTAACCTATCTACAGTGTAATCTTCTACATCAGAAAAAATACCCATGTCTATTCTCTTTTGTTTAGTAGTAAAGTATACCGAGACCTCTATTGAGGTCGAGGTCTCGGCTGTAACTTCATTCAGTTCACAACTGTATTCAGTTGCTCACTTCATTCAGTCTCCAACACCTCGTTAGTTATGCCCAACCTAACTCGGTGTAACAGCATTATAGCAAACTACCACTTGACATGCAAGGGTTACGTTATGAGTTACTGTCAATGTAGTCAGCTATAGCTCTGTGCTCGGCCGCTGTGCCGTCGTTTTTAATTCTGTTAGCCCGCCAAGATATTACCCTAACATTTCCCTTGACATAACCAAGCTCTGGATTGATCTTGTCAAATGACGCACTGTTTTCTGAGCGTCTTCCCGCAGAGCTATAGTAGTCAAGTTCTATACCAAGCACTGGGCAGTGCGTAGGCCACTCTAAGTCCGGCCAAGATAACGCGAACTCCTGCTTGGCATTTTTAGCGTTATGCTTTTTCATGAGTAGTTTAAGTCGCTGCTCTACTCTAAGAGCGTCTTCCATAAACTCAGCTCTAGTCAGCCCTCCAAAATTTCTATCGTTCTTTAACTGCAATTCTACGGCTTTACGTTGCTTTCCTGTCAGATGCTCGCCGGCTTTCTCAGCACGTAAAAGCTTTAACTCCGGCAGTTTTGTAAGGATCTGATGCACGTATTGCCTAGAGCAGTGCATTTCATCGGCCATTTTTTGTAGTGTGAATCCTTGCTCACACATAGCTTTTAAGTTTTCATACGTGCGCTCAGTCATTACCTTCGCCTGCTTGTCTGAACGACAGATAACGACTGACCTGTGGAATCAATTTCACAGGGAAGTTCTGATGTAATCCAGACAGCTTGTTCTTGCTGATGTTAATGATACGCCTACCCTCCATCACATCAACAGGATCACCGCCGATGCCGACTAGCACGTCAGCCTGAGCGGCTACACCTGTGTTACTGAAGTCAACGTCACCCATTGTCAGCAGCTTCTTACCTTCACCGCTATCGCCGGCCTGCGTAGAACTAATCATAAGCAGGTTGTACTTCTTAGCTATGTTGCGCAGGCCAGTGGCCGCGTACTCTAACTGTAACACTTTGTTAGCTTCCTTAACGTCTAGGTTACGCAGCTGATCCACGATCATCCACTTGGGGCGGTACTTGTCAGCGAAAGCTTCTACTTGTTTGAGCGTGCCCGGAGCTAGACTTACCAGCCTGATGTACTCAAGACCACGCTCCAGCGCCATCTGCTTAGCAGTAGCGCGATCCCGCATGATTTCATCACGAGTCAAGCCTGTCAGGTTTGAAATGATACGAGTGTAGATATCCTCCACTCGATCCTCGTTGATGATATAGATGCCTTCCTTCTTCTGTCTGGCAAAGCCACAGGCAATCGTGATATTGAAAGCTGACTTGCCCATTTCGGGGCGAGCGAAGATGATGATGTGGTGACCGCCAGCTGCGCGTCCCTCTAGCCGTTCGTTGAACGCCATAGGGTACACAATCATTTCGTGCTCTCTATTAACAGCACTCTCTAGCACGCGGTCAATATCATCCGATGTTAGAACCTCAACTCCTACATGACTAAGCTCCTCAAGGGAAGTGTAGTGCGACAGCTCACGGTATTGATCCAGTAGCTCCGGCACATTCTTGTCATTGTTGACTAGCGCTACTGATAACTTGTTGCCGACCTCTTGAAGCTTAGCTTGCAGAATGATCTCTTGCAAGTTAGCCGTTGATGTATCAACAGCCTCAGCTTCGTTGATGATGTTGGTAAAGGTCTCTATGTGTTTCTTGTTCTGGATCGCAGCTTCAAGTCCGGCAAGGAACACCTCACGAACTACGTGATCCGCAGTCTCGTCCTTGTCATAGTACTCCTTGATCTTCTCGATCAGGATTTGAAACTCTCGTGTGTATGCTTTAGCTGCGATGTAGTCTAAGATTAGATAGAGACTCTCTCTACTACTTAGTGCAGCCTTGAGTAGATGTGTCTCCATTAGCCTCCTTTATTTTTTACGATACTTGCCATCACTTACGTGCTCGTAACGTACCTGAAAATTCCATCCATCTTTATCGACTAACCTACCTTCTGACGTGATGTACGTTACGTCCCAATCCCATCTACCACTACAGCTAACGTAAGGTCTAGTGCTGACAATCTTTACGACGCTGCCCCCTGTGCTTATCCATTCCTCGCCAGCATTAAAGGCCGGACTAGTTCGCTTGCGTAACTTAACAGGCTTCATTTGCTTGTTACCTCTTGAATGAATAGCTCGAAGTCGGTGGCATCCATGTCCTTAATATCGTCCTTGAGTTCCATGATACGTAGTGCCGGAAGTCTAGCCTTGTAAGCTACAGCGTGGGCAACTGCCTGCCTCGTAGCATCCTCGTCCAAGCAAAGGAATACAGTCTTGTATCCCTGTGCTTTGATCTCGTAGATGCGATTGAGATTGAGTAGTGTACCACACAGAGCTAGCGCGTCAACTCCTTGCGATGCGATGCGTAGGGCTGATGGTTGATCCTCCACGATAACGAGAGTCTTGCCGTGCCTGCGTCCGCGATACCAACAGATCTGTTCTTGCTGCTGCTTCACCACTTCGATCAGAGCTTTCGGCTTAGCACCTACGTAACTGCGCCAACTGATGCCGCGAATCTCACCGTCAGGATCGAGAATGGGAATGCCTACTCGCGGGCCAGTTCCCTTGTAGTCATCTGTGTAGCACCACCTAGCCCAGTCGAACATACCGATATCTATGTTGTACTTAACAGCTAGTGTATCCTCCAACTCTTGTGGGATAGGACGACGTATGACCTGTACTGGCGCGGAAGGTTTAAGCTTGTCGTGTACGGACTGTGAACGCCCGCCGCCAGTGACAGCTAGCCTGCCCTTGAATGAGCACGATGCGCGGAAGCAGATGAACGCCAGATGATTGTTAAGTCTACCGACCGAGAACGACTTCTCCCTAGCTGAACCTCCGTTACACATGGGGCACACTTGCCCAGACTTGCGTTCACCTTCTGCTAAGTTACTGTACTCAAGTAGCACCTTATCTCTAGCGTCCATAGTAACTCCTATTTAGTTACGGCGCATCAAACTCAACCTCGACGATCTTCCAGCCACTCTCTGTCCAGTAGTTGTTGCAAAAGGCGCTGCCTGATACTGGGTACAAGCCAGCTTTGTCACTGCTGGGATGATACCACATCTTCTTCTTGATACGCTCAGGCTTAATGCGGTAGCGCGCATGGTCGTAGATGAAGTTCACTGCCGCCATGTCTTTCCATTGGTCGGCGTTGTGTGAGTAGTATTGAATCGTTTTGCCGTCGATCAGCGCCTGCACCAGCGGGAGAAATTCTTTCGCGTTATTTTTATTCATCATTGATTATTCCTTTATTAGTGAGTAGCGTACATGCGCTCAAGCCCAGCCCGCCCAGCTTGATTAAGCTCAGCCACAACCAGCACCTTGCCTAGTTGCTTCTCTTCGCGGGCGCCCACAACGACAACCCAATTACCGTTAGTAGCCTTACCTAGATTAGATTGAATGTACTCGGCATTAGCGCGAGCCTGCGAACATCCACGAATCACGCCCGCATACTTGACCTTGCCGTTAACCTTGTCCCACACCTCGATGTCACCCAGAACTTCACCAGTCTGCTCATCGTACGCAACACCTTGAAACCATTGAAGTTCTCGAAATAGATCTAGCTCCCTAGCCTTGTTCTTTTCTGCGTGGGTAGCGTTGCGATCAGAGAACCAATCAGTCGGAACACTGTCTGCCACAAATGACCCATCGCTAGACACAGCCCACGGCTCTTCTCCACCGTCACCAATGATGTCTTTGATTGTAGCATCAATTACTTCTGCATTCAACACAGGAGTTTTTGGATCGTGCTTAGCGGCGGCTTTAATTTTATCAATAAACTTCCGCCCTTCTTCGTTGAGCTTATCAACTACTCGCAGCGGAGCGTGCGCCAGACTGTTGCTAATAGGCACAACAGCGGGAGCCTTCGGCAAGTCCGTGGCCGTGACGGTGACTTCATCGCCTGACGTATCGAAGCTGTACAGTTTGTCCGTGCCTAGCACCATGATATGATCTTCGGTTACGATGCGGTTACGCTCACACAGCCAAGCCAGCATACCAGCTTCACTGGCAAAGAACACTTCCTTGCGGGACTTGCTAAAGACTGCGTGCATAGGACGCCCGCTGTTACGAGTAACAAATAGCTTCTTAGGTTCTTTACTTGTCACCCACATGAAACAGTACGGCCCTTCGATGTCCTTGAAAGCATCGGCCCCGCGCTCAGCGATGTGCGCCAGTGCCCAGTTACTATCAACATCGTAGTCCTTCGCACCGGGTTTCATCTTCCAATTAACTAGCGACCCATTGTGCACGCCAACCAAGATGTGGTTCTTGTTTGCAGCGTTGAGTTCCTTCATGTCACAAATGAACGGGTGTGCGTTGGCGGCATTGATTTTACCGACAGTGGCGGCGCGGTGATGCACAACGTTAATGCAGGAACGCTCAACGTCCTTCACGAAAGCTCGCGTAATGTTGTCGTTGAGAAACTCACTACCAGACGTGGCCTGCTTGTGTGTGTAAATCTTACTCTTGTTGTCTACTTGGATCATGCCCGTGGAGTCTTGCCCACGCACTGCGCCAGTGAGGATTCCGTTAGTGATGAAGTCCCCACTGTTAGTGGAGAAAGTCGTAGCGTTGATTGCTGCAATGATTCCACACATGATTAAACTCCGGCGTTGTTGTTGTTGTTGCGGGCTTGATTAAGAAGGGCGAGATACAACTCATCTACACCAATTTCCACTACATCCATTTCTTTCTTTCGTCGCTCCCTCTCTGCAATAGGAGCGCACATCTTATTGAATAGCTTAGCGTAAGCAGTGCTCTTTAGGTTAGCGTCATTAGCTACACGCTTAATGGGCTTCAGTACATTAGCATCCGAGTAGATGGCCAAGCATTCTGCGATACGCTGTGTAACTTCTTGTGCATCTACGTAAGCTAGCAGATCGTCAGCGCTTCGCGGCAAATGCGTACGTATGAATTGCTCGACTCCAAGGTCACGGACGTGTTGTGCCAGTGTGGGCACATCCAATTCAATCGCTGCGCTATAAAGTTCTTGGCAAAGATTGATCCATGAAAGCAACGTAGCCTTGTTAGTGGTGCAAGGAAAGTACCGCAACTCGATAGTGCCGTGTTTACTAAGCGACACAGAGTTAAATCCGTAGTACTTTTCTTCGTGATAATCGCCGACCAGCCCGCGCTTAAAGCCAGCATACGTCGTTGCTGCGAGGATAGCGCTCAGCCTATCTGCACGCATATCAATCAGAGGACAGCTATAGCTAGCCCACTTCCGGTTCTCGTCAGCAACACGGTAGATCGCCCCCTCAAGAGCATAGAACAGCATGAACATCGCGCGGAAGCCTGCGACAGTTGCGCCGTTCAGCATGTCCAAATGTACATGCACACTCGCGCGCTCGGACGGATTCCACCTAGCGCCGTACGCAAAGAACTGGTCGATGGCCGTACCCAGCTTGTCGCCATTACGCGGAGGGTGCAATACAAACTCGCGGCCGTTGCGCAGTGATCCCTCTTCATGCTCTGTCCAGTATTTCGGAAGATACACGTCTTCGTTATCACCACCGCCTTGCCAGTCCTCTAGTTCGATCTCCACTCCAGTGAGTAGATTGGCTACGGCGAACCTGTCATTAGCAGCAGCGTCATTAGCGTCTGCTTTGTATTTAGGCACCTTGCCCAGCGCCTGTGCGATAGTACACTTCTCGATACTTTGTGCGGCCATTATCATTATCCCTGATTAAAGATTGGAGAGAGCGCGTTTTCATACGCCTTAGAGTACCAATGAAGCTTACGATTGTGCGGATCAATGGCGGCGCACGGCCTGCGCTTGAAGTACACCGTGTACCCATCTGCGTTATCGTTAATGATGTTCGGCTCGATGAGCACGTTCTCGTTCAGCACAACGCACGCTAGATCACCATCATAAAGCCGTTGCATATCTGCGAGCGTGTGGTACTTAGGGAAGAACACCAACTCCATCAGCCACGGAAGCTCGAACGCGCCGTGCATCTGTGTGTTGTGATTGAACAGCAGTGTACTGACGGGACTAAGTTCCAGATGCACACATCGTTCGCGCAGTCCGCGCTGGTATGAGTGCTGCTTGTAGAGCCAAACTGCCAGCCCCGGACCATAGCTACGATAACCCAGCGCTGGGTACTTGAATACCTTAAAGCCAGTAAAGAAATCTAGCGGCAGTTTACTGCGGCCGCCTGTCTTTGGATCTTCACACAGTACGTGCTCCTCCCTTACTGCGGACACTCGAAGTACTTTGTCGCCGTAGACAAAGTTGCCGCCGACCATGCGCTGGTTGCACCAATCAAGACCGAGACGTTCAATCATATTGCCTGACATTATTGCACCTTAAATATTATTAGTAAGTTGTAGTTGAGTTGTAACGTAACGCTTAAACAATATCATCTGCACCCCCGGCGGCGGGAGGGGTGGAAGGGTAGCCGCCGGCTTAGTGGGCTGAGTAGCTTTAACACTCTCCACTTTTTCTTTTGCAGTGCGCTGCACAGTTAGTGCCCTGTCTTTGCCGCGCACAATGAACCCTTCGTTCCTCTTGACTTGCACACCCTTTGGCCACGTCGGCGAGGATTCATACATGATCTGCACGTCACCGTTAGCCAACTGCAAATGAATATCCAAGTGGGCTAACTCTTTGACATCCGCCACTTCTTGGATGCGTGCGATGAACGGTAGCAGATTGTTTTCGTCGTGCTCACGGATGGTGAACACAGTCATTACATCGCTAGGTGTCTTCTGTACTGCTACCTTGTAGTCTTTGTAAACCCTAGCTGTGCTTGTGACCATCTGCCGCTCCTTCTCTACCTTCAACGCTCGCCGCGCAGCATTGCGCGCGGCTTGTCGGCGACGTTTACGCTTGCTCGCCATGAAAAAGAACTCCTCAATTGTCTGGAAGAATAGCCGGGTGCGCCACGTCGCGCCACTTTTTGAACTGTTCACACGGGATAACCTCCTTCCCCTTTTCGATCATGTAATCGAACGCCTTAGCTACACACGACTGTCGGTACGGGCTAGTCTGCGACGGCGCGCTGTTGACTTCCAGAACGTAGGGATTACCGTCCGCGTCAACCATCACATCGACACCGCAGAAATCAGTCTTGCTCAGCAGCGCAGCGAGGATAGCAGCACGGCACGAAGGCATGTGCCATTCACCCCAACGGACGTTGGAGAACTCACCGCCCTGCGCCACGTTCCACGCAACCTGATCGGGATTGCCGGGCTTCTTCTGCGCCACCCAAACAACGCGACCTTGGCACACGAACACACGGTACTCGGCAACCTTGTCGATCTTGCGGGAGACGTAGCCGTCCTGTACACCGTGTTGCTGGATCATGCGCTTGATGTGGGCGAAGTCCCCGCACCACAAATCCTTGCCCTGTGCGTGCCGGGCACGTCGCAGTACGAAACTGTCGTTCGGATCTCCTTGCCCTTGCACGCCCTGCCATTTTTCGGCAGTCCATGTCTGCGGCACTGGCACACCAGCAGCCTGCATATCCAGTCGGCCCTGCCTCTTATCGGCGCACCAGTGAATAGATTCAGCAGAGTTGTAAATGATCTGCCCCTCGCACTTCGGGACATTGGACGTGGTGCCCCATCGGAAGACATGCTTAGCGGCTGGGATAGCTTTGTCATTGCGGATGACTTCGATTGCTTGTTGCATACAAGCCGCGATTTCACGGCACGAGGTACGACCAAGCTTACGGCGACGGAGAATGATTACGTTCATATTGATTAGTCCTTGTGTTAACCGATGCGATAGTTAGAGCCGTGGCCTAGCCAGCCGCCGCCGGCTAGCCACGCTTCGTAGTCAGCGTCGTCGGCTAGCGGATCTGCTGCATCGTTTAGTGTAATGCCGTCACCGTAGAAGCTTCCGTATGCGCCGTGCCACCCGCCGTTGGAGTACCAGATGCCATCGCGCCACTGGCCGAACTTGCCGCTATTAGCATCGTAGTCTTCAGAGAAGATGATGGGCTTGTTATCTTTGAACAGAAAAGCTACGCGGTTATAACCGAAAGCTTCTTGGAACTGCTCCTTGTTGGTGCTGAGGTTAGCGTAATGCAGTTCGTTGAACATCATCTCCGCTAACATCTGGCTGTCGGATTTCTGCGCCCGATTATCCCGCCAGAACGTGCCGTTGTGGATCATAGCACCGCCCTTAACCTTGAAAGGATGACAGTTGCTACCTTCCACCCGACCAACTGTGGCAGCTCGGAAGTGCAGCAGCATATAACGGTCGGCGTTCTTGGATTCCTCAGCTACGCGATAGTACCTATTCTTGGCGCCTGCCTTTGCCATCCATCCCTTATCTATTTCCACACCGCCAGTGTTGGTGTTGATCCATGCCATCCCAAAGCCGTCAGAATTGTTCTTCCAGCACCTATCAAACACATCCTCACTCAGAATCTTACCGGGACTAGTCAAAATTGCGATACACAAGTTAGCCTCCAATCCACGAAGGGAAAGTAACGATTGAACTATTAATCATATTCATGGCCTATTGATTACCTATACAGTTAAGGAGAATTATGCCCTTCATTCTCCGATGTTATCAGTCTTACCAGACAGGTAGTTGTATACCTGTGCGTTAGTAAGCTTGGTAGTAGGATTATCCAAGCACCAATCCAACAACTTAGTGCATCGAATAGTCACGTCGATGTAGCCGTTGACTCGTTCGAGCGTGGGAATAGCACGGAACATCTTGAGTTCCACATACGTGCGGCGGTTGTGCGCGGTTCCCCAGTGCAGCTCGTGCCTACCGTACAGCTCGTCCATCTGCTCATCTGAGAGCTGATAAAGAATGCCTGCCAATTTATAAACCGAATTGGACTGCTCAGTGTACCCCGCACTACGCCACTTTGCGGTGGAGATGCCAGCGTGGATGCCCACGTCACGGCAGGTGAAGGTAGTAGGGTTGAGTGCAGGAGTCAGTTCCTTTTTATGGATAAACTCCAAGCAATGTGTAAGCAGGTGCCCATTCTTGGTGATATCGGCGAGAGTCTGCGGCGGAAATGCCACCTCCACCGGGTAATCACCAGTGCCTTCACGGTCAATGGCTACATACGGTTGGTCCCACAGCCAACGGATGAAAGTCTGGTACTCCTTCTTGGAATCAAAGCCAGTCTCGAACTCGAAGCCAATCCAAGTATCGTTGGCGTCCAGCTTCTCACTGAAGTCCACAATTTCCCACGGGCGATGCTCTTTACAATCTTGCTCGTTTTCCAGTGCATCCTCTAGCACCGAATTCAAGAGCGCTTCGGCATCCTCGATGCTGCGCACGCGGCGGTAGCGGTAGACAGAATCACGAACAGCATAAATCTCTTGCGCACTAGCGAACATTACTTGTACTCCTTGAGTTGCTTATTGTGAATGGGAATGCACGAAAGGGAAGTGGATTGCTTTGTGTTCGGCAGCATCATCGTGATGACCACCGTACCGCCGTCACTGGATTGGGCCTTGCTTTTATTGATAAATCCCAATGCCAGTATCAGCGCGACAACGAGCACCACTGCCCAGAGGTAGCGGTCATCTACGTTTCGGTTGCGCATGTCACGCCGCCCGGCTCTTGGTCTGCTGCTTCTGCGCTACGCCACGAGGGCGATCTTCACGCACGGGCATGACGAGATCTTGCGGATACAGCACGATGCTGTGGTCTGCGTTGGCCACGTTAACGGAGTAGTAGTACGCAGGATCACGGCGGTACACGTTGCGGTCCTTCGACCGATAGATGCCGCGACTGGGTTCGGCCACGATGCGGAACAGTGAGCCGGGGCGCAGCTTGTCGAACGGAATCGGACCACGGCTGTTATCGACATAGGTAGTGTTGTTCATGTTGGACTTCTCCGAGTTGCTGGTCTTGTTGTTACGCGGGAACTGGACTACGTTGTTCATGTTAAGCTGCCTTCTTCTTGAGATTAGGAACTCCCTCTGCGGCGGCAAGGAGATTGCCACGCGCTGTCATTTCGATTGCGTCCCAGTGGATATCGCGGTCAAAGTTATTGATAAATTCGTAGTTCTTACCTCCCCAAGATTGATCGTAAACGTCATAGCCCTTGCTAGCAATGAGCTTTGCGAGCTTCTCTCTTGTCATGCCATTACCGTACACTTCGTTGATTTGGATAGCAGTCTTGCCGTCCACTTCAATGTGATGCACCCATGCCCGTGCCTTGTAGTGCTCGTTGTCCCCGTCCGGGACGAACGCGACGGCGACGCCGGGACATTCTGTGAGAACAGCGGGGAGCACGTCAGCGTAGTCGCCGGCGCGGTAGTACCCGCCGTGCTCATAATCCTTCGGGCCTAAGCATGTATGAAAGTGCCGCCCGAGGCCACCGCGCAAGATGTCCACTGGATTGCACGAGATCACGATACCGTGTTGAGCAGGACGTACGTGCTGCGCCGCGCGCGCTATCGCAGCTATGAGCTGCTGGTCATTCTTAAACATACTGCTGACCCACTTACCGAACCCCGGTAGGCGCGCGTTCTTGTTGCGGAACACGATGTATTGCTTGGCAAGCTTGCGTACCTCAACGGCAGCCGGGCCTTGCTCGTCTGTGAGCTTCTTGCAGATGTCTTCGAGCGGAGCGTTGCACTGCCCATCAACTCCGTCACGGTGCACGATAGACATCATCACATCATCGCGCGGAGTGATGTCGCCGAGTTCGTACATGGCGATAGCCGGGTACTTCTGCGCGACAGCATCCCAATCAATGGGAGACAGCCCGGTAAGGTCTTCGTTCACATTCGGAATCATGATTCATCCTTGTTAGGTTACTGGATTGTTCGCGCACCACTTGTTCAACTGCTCAATACTTTTGAACACGATCAGCTTGTCGCTGACAACTTCATTGTACTTGCCGTAGAAAACTTGACTGCCCGCCGGGACAATACAAGGCTTAACCACTTCTGAGCTATGATAAGGGCGCCGCTTTTTTGCTGTAGCTGCATCGCGGTAAGCGTGGAATCCGCACTCAACGATACGCGCGGCGGTCAGCGCGCTCTTGCGGCTGCAAAGTCTACTAGTTTTGTACAGCTTGCCGGGCTCATAGATAAAAAAGGTATAGTAGGGAGGATGATATGCCAGCTTATGCTTGTGTACAGTTTGATGCAAGCGCTTGTACACAATATAGTGCTTCGTGGTAATCAGCTTTTTCGGCATTTCTTCGAGAACATAAAGACACATAACGTGTTCCTTTTAGTGATAAAACATGGAATGAGTGGACGCAAGGAGGATCGAACTCACACCAGTTAATGTTGAAGCGGACTTACCTGCCCTATAGGTACTTGCTATCAGATAGCGTTCTCGCAAACAGGACTTACCCTTCTTTTAACTGCCCGTCCCAACGGTGCGTCCGTTGTTAGTTACTTAGTCCTGCACTTTACGGCATCAGTTTGTTTTGACGTGGCTCTTCGTGACACTTTGCGATTCGCATCCACTCGACGCGAGATTGCTGTGGCAACTCACGCCACTTGGGCAGAACCACAACGGCGGACGCCGCATTACGATGCTTGTTGTACAGTTCCTCCGCTTTCTTCTGGAGGACTTCGGTGTACGAAAGAACACAGGTATTGGTAAGCATGCTACTCCTCCTTCTTCCAAAATTCAGACAAGCTGTACATTTTGTGCTCTTTGTAGAGCCCGTCATCGCCGGGCAGCATCATGGCATCTGGAGCGTGTAAGAGCAAATCACACTCCGGTGCATCTGGAAACCCAGCAGGATTAACAGCCAAAACAGTAGCACTCCTGCCGTTATTGAACCCATTACCGACATTTAACACCTTATCTCCCGGTTTAAATTTCACGACTGCACCCCCTGCGCGCGGGCGATGGCGGCCTCGAATCCAGAATCGCGGTAGATCCGTTCAGCCTCATCAAGCTCTCGTTCGCAGCGACGGGAGTTTGCGGATTCCTCGCAGTAGTTCGTCAGGCCGGCCGCGCTGTTACGCGCCAGCCAGTACGCGCGCTTTGCCTTGTCAGCCGCGTCGATCAGCTCGCGCATCGCATCGTCCACCACGGGGGCGGGCTGCTGATCGGCCTTGTGCCCGCTTCCGCCGCAGGCCGTGCAGGAATCCGCGTGGTCAGCGATGAACTCGGCCTCGCTGTTTCCGTAGTTACGGAACTCCACTGGGGCGCTGTCGATGATGGACAGCAGGCGGTCGGCTTCGGCAATTCGTGCTGTGTACTCCTCTGGCTTTTTCCTGAATGCCACCGGCATTGCTTCA
>VFQM010000818.1_pt1 | contig 31257 bp, 28 predicted proteins | sample 3512391 | NCBI WGS metagenome assembly VFQM01 (sample SAMN10412369, study PRJNA504923) | tailings metagenome | isolation source: Replicate 1 from Balatoc abandoned mine | place: Philippines
AACGTGCAATATACACCTTGAAAGGTGTATATATAGCTTCAAACAAGGTGTATAAAACGAGAGCGAACTTCATGATCTATTTGATTTATATGACTTCTAATTATCAATAGGGGGATACATGCCGCCAGCAGACACACCTTCCTCCCCGTCTCCCAAACTTCTCGATCAGGTTCGTGACCGGATTCGTGTCAAGCATTACAGCATTCGTACCGAGACGCAATATGTGCAGTGGATTCGGCGTTTCATTCTGTTCCACGGCAAGCGCCACCCGCGTGACCTGGGCACGCAGGAAGTCGAGGCGTTTCTGACGCATCTGGCGGTGGAGGGCAATGTGGCGGCGGCGACGCAGAACCAGGCTTTGTCGGCCTTGCTTTTTCTGTACCGCGAGGTGCTGGGTATCGAGTTGCCCAGGCTGGACAAGGTGACGCGCGCCAAGCGCCCGCGGCATTTGCCGGTGGTGCTGACGCGCGACGAGGTGCGGGCGGTGCTGGGGAAAATGGAGGGCGTCTACGGACTGCTGGCGCGTCTGCTGTACGGCACGGGGATGCGCTTGATGGAGGTGATCCGGTTGCGGGTGAAGGATGTGGAATTCACGCGCGGCGAGATCGTGGTGCGCGACGGCAAGGGGGCGAAAGATCGGGTGACCATGCTGCCCGAGTCGGTAAAGGCCGATTTGCGGGCCCATCTGGCATGGCGGCGCGATCTGTTCGAGCGGGATTTGCGGGCGGGCAAGGCCTCGGTTTACCTGCCGGACGCTCTGGCACGCAAGTATCCGAAGGCGCCGACGGAGTGGGGCTGGCAGTATGTGTTCCCGTCGGGCAGCTATTCGATCGACCCGCGCAGCGGCGCGGAACGCCGGCATCATCTCGACGAAAAGCTGCTGCAGCGCGCGATGAAGCGGGCGGTGCAGGCGGCGGGCCTGGCCAAGCCCGCGACGCCGCATACGCTGAGGCATTCGTTCGCCACGCATCTGCTGGAGCGCGGGCAGGACATCCGCACGATTCAGGAACTGCTGGGCCACAAGGACGTGGCGACGACGATGGTTTACACCCATGTTCTGAACAAGGGCGGACACGGGGTGTTGAGCCCGCTGGATGGATGAACCGATGCTTAAGGTCAGGCGGTTTTCGCCTTGTATTTGACGCCCTTGTGACCTTTCAGGTCGGCATCCTGCGTCCACAGAATGGCTTGGCATTCCCGGGCGGTGAGCAGAATAATGCTGTCGGCCATGGGAAGCTGGTGCCTGGCCGAGTAGAGTGCAGCGGCCAGCGCTGTATCGGCATTCAGGCCGACGATTTCGCCCCGTGCCATGAAGTCGGCCGCCTGGTGGGCAGCCGGTTCGCCACGCAACAGGGCGACGCGCTTGCAGACTTCGAATACCGACAGGCTGGGAACGATGAGGGATTCCGTGGCTTCGAGAATGGGGGCGAAGAAACCGGCATTGCTGCCGTCGGCGAAATATTCCAGCCAGCCGCAGGAGTCGACCACGTTCATACGCGGTCGTCCTCGCGCTCGACATGGGTGTCGATCCCGGGCAGAAAGCCGCGCGCGGCGGTGATAGGCTGTTCGGGAATCAGCTCGATGTGGTCGCCCTGGATGCGCGCCCTGAGTTTCTGGCCGGGCTGGAGGTTGAGCTGGCGGCGCAGGTCGCGCGGGATGACGACTTGAAATTTGGGGGAGACGGTGACCGTTGTCATACAAAACTCCTTTCGTATGACGTTACAATAGCGTAAACCATAAATGCCGACAACAGCATGACCGATGACGAAGACTACATGCGCGCCGCGCTTGAGGAACACACAAGCGCTGGGTGATAAACTGTCAAGGTATCCATTTACTGGAGATAGCCATGCAAACAGCGAAACAGGAAGTTGCTTCCCTGCTCGAGCGGCTGCCGGAAGGCAGTTCGCTGGAAGACGTGCAATACCATCTATATGTCATCGAGAAAATACGGTGCGGGCTGGAGCGGGCAGAAGCCGAAGGCGCCATATCGCAAGTGCAGGCAGAAGATCGCCTGGGTAAATGGTTGATCAAGTCGTAGTCTGGTCGCCCGAAGCACTGGACGACGTAGATGATATAGCGCGTTATATCGCGCGCGATTCAGTATTTTATGCGGCTGCGGTTGTCGAAAAAATACTGGTGGCAGCCTCTGGGCTGGGCCAGTTTCCTCAGACAGGACGCATCGTCCCCGAACTGAACCAACCCGACTTGCGGGAACGCTTTGTATACAGCTACCGTTTGATTTATCGGGTTGGGCCGGCACACATACTGGTGACGGCTGTCATACATGGCAGACGTCTGTTGGACGATACGGCGACCAGCCGAATAACGGGGAAATGACTCCCGCCTCCAGAGATTTTGTATGACAACCATCGCTGTTTCTCCCGAATTTCAGGCCGTCATCTCACGCAACCCGTGTTGCTTGCTGAATGTCCGGCCAGGCCAAAAACTCGGGGCACGCGTTCGGGGCGGCTACATCGAATCGATCGCTGAACAACCCACACTCGCCGCGCGTGCTTTTCTATCCGGAATCGACACCCGGGTCGAGCGCGAGAACGACCGCGCATGACCAGCCAGAAAGACATAAACCGGGTTGACTCTTGCGACTGGCTGGAACACGTATGACCGAAGACGAGGATTACATGCGCGCCGCGCTGGACCTGGCGCGCCAGGGCTGGGACGCGGGCGAGGTGCCGGTGGGGGCGCTGGTGGTGTGCGGCGGCGAAATCGTCGGGCGCGGCTATAACCAGCCGATTTCCAGCCACGACCCCACGGCGCATGCCGAAGTGATGGCGCTGCGCGATGCGGCGGGGCGGCTCGGCAATTACCGGCTGGTGGGCTGCACCCTGTATGTGACGATGGAGCCGTGCGTGATGTGCGCGGGGGCGATCCTGCATGCGCGGGTAGCGCGGGTGGTGTACGGGGCAAAGGAATACAAGACTGGCGCGCACGGCAGCATCGTCGACGTGTTTGCCGAGCCGCGCCTCAACTACCATTGCGAGATTTCCGGCGGGGTGCTGGCGGACGACTGCGCGGCGATGATCTCGGGCTTCTTCGAGGCACGCCGGCAGCAGAAAAAGGAGGCAGGACAATGAGCGATCTGGTGATCGAGGTGGATATGCGCCTGCAGCAGTTGTATCTGTGGGAGCCTTTTCCGGACGGCGACATGCTGATCCGCCAGTATCCGGTGTCCACCGCGGCCAACGGGGCGGGGGAGCAGGATGGCAGCTATTGCACGCCGCGCGGGCGCCACCGCATCGCGGAAAAGATCGGTGCCGGCGCGCCGCTATGTGCGGCCTTCAAATCGCGCCAGCCAACCGGTGAAATCTGGACCCCCGAACTCGACGCGGCGAACCCCGGGCGCGACTGGATCCTGACGCGCATCCTGTGGCTGGAAGGGCTGGAGCCGGGCAAAAACCAGGGCGGTACGGTGGACACCCGCAACCGCTATATCTACATCCACGGCACCAACGAGGAACACAAGCTCGGCACGCCGGCATCGCATGGCTGCATCCGCATGAAGAATGCGGACGTGGCCGAACTGTTCGATCTGGTGAAGGTGGGGACCGAGGTGCGCATCAGCGCATGAGGCATGCTGCCGTCGGGGCAGCTGAAAAACAGCCCTGGGGGCTTTCCCGCGTAATTCAGTATCGTCTCTGCGGAGCAGGTCGCGGCCCGGAGGTGGCGTCCTTGTGGCGGAAGTTGATGCGGCCCTTGGTCAGGTCGTAGGGCGACATTTCGATGGTGACCTTGTCGCCGGCCAGGATGCGGATGCGGTGCTTGCGCATTTTGCCGGAGGCGTAGGCGGTGATCTCGAAGCCGTTGTCCAGGGTGACGCGAAAACGGGTCTGCGGCAGCACTTCGCTGACGACGCCTTCCATTTCGACTAATTCTTCTTTCGACATGATTTGATTCCTCATGGTGGGCCGACGGCACGACGATGCGTACGCTGGCGCGTGGGTGGAAAGGTGAACGATCGCAGCGGGGAACTGCGGCAGCCGCGCCGGGGTTGCGCGGTGGGAAAGCCAATGAGGAAAGCCGACAGGTTGCCCGCCAGGGGCAGAGGGACTGACCAAAAGACCAATTCGTCGGGCCAGTATGGGGGCCGGCGCGCGTCTTGGCAAGGCGGACGCCCGCCCGCCGCTGTGGGACGGGGCTGCGACGGAGCCCTGCGCCGGCCGGAGGGAATTTCCCCGCCGCCTGAGGGGGTAATTGCCGCTAGCCGGTGGCGCCGGCGGCGTCCGCCGGGGATTCGAGATGCAGGGTGCGGGTGGGGAGGGCGATTTCCGCGCCGTGGGCCTGGATGATGGCGGCGACTTTCAGCAACACGTCCTGCTTGACCTCGTGGTAGCGCGCCCACTCGACGGTCTTGGTGAAGGCGTAGATGAAGAAATCCAGCGACGAGGTGGCGAACTGGTTGAAATTGACGATCAGGGTGGCGCCGGTGTCGATTTCGGGATGCGCCTGCAGCATGGCCTTCACGTCGGCAACGATGGCGGCCATTTTGCCGAGATCGGCGTAGCGGATGCCGATGGTTTCCTTGATGCGCCGGTTGGTCATGCGGGTAGGGTTTTCCACCACGATGGTGGTGAACAGGGCATTCGGCACGTAGATCGGGTTCTTGTTGAAGGCGCGCACGCGGGTGTGGCGCCAGCCGATGTATTCCACCGTGCCTTCGATCTGCTTGTCCGGCGAGCGAATCCATTCACCCACGGTGAACGGGCGGTCCAGGTAGATGGTGAGGCCGCCGAAGAAGTTGGCCAGCATGTCCTTGGCGGCGAAGCCCACCGCGATGCCGCCGATGCCGCCGAAAGCCAGCACGCCGGAAATGCTGAATCCCAGCGTTTGCAGGATGACCAGGGCGGCGAGGATGACGACGCTGACACGGCCCAGCTTGGAGAGGGCTTCGACCGTGGTGCGGTCCACCGCCTTGCCCGCCTCCGCGCGGCGCGCGAGGAGGTTGCCGGAGACGTTGCCGATCAGCCGCAGCAGGAACCAGGCCAGCGCGGCGACGACGAGCGTGTCGCGGGCAAGCCCGACGAAATCGGGAACGGGCGTGCCGCGGTGCTGGTGTGCGATCTGGATGGCGAAGGCCGCGCCCGCCACCCACAGGATCAGCGTCAGCGGCTTGCGGCTGGCCCTGATCAGGGCGTCATCCCAGATGGCCGAGGTGCGTGCGGCGATTTTTTCGATGTGGCGCAGCAGATAGTAGGCGCCGATATTGATGGCGAGAATCGCGGCAATCGCCATCAGCGCCTCGGGAAGCCAGGGCTGGGCCAGGGGGGAAAGAGCGAATTGTTGAGCCAGATCGTTCATGAGCGGGGTTGGCGTATGGGCGGGAGGCTGGGCGGTGAAGCAGGACGTCCGGAGTGATTGTAAGTTGAAACCGCGGTGTCGCCGGAGTGCGCACTCCGGCGACACCGCCGAATGGGATGAAAGGCGGCAGCAGGATAGGCGCCGCGGTTGTTTCCTATACTGAACAGCCCAAGCGCTACGAGAGGAGTCGAGCCATGAACATGCGGATTGCATTGCCCTTGCTGCTGGCGGCCCTGGCTGGAGGATGCGCGGGACTGGACAGCCTGGGGGGAACGAAATATGGCGCGGCGGACGGCGCCGTGGCGAGCCAGACGGATCGCGACGGCACCCTGGCCAAGCTGGAAAACATCGAGGTGGACGACAAGTTCAAGCTGGGGGTGGGAACGGCGGCGGGCGCTGTGGCGGGCGGCATTCTCGGCGCGGGAGTGGGCGACAGCACCACGGCCACGGTGGCGGGGGCGGTATTGGGCGGCCTGGCCGGAACCTATGCCGAGAGCAAAATCCATAAGGCGGATGCGCAGCGCGTCACGGTCGACATGAAGACCGGGGGGCGCGTGACGATCGTGCAGCCGATGGATGGGCGCCTGCGCGAAGGCATGGGCGTGCGCGTCGAAGGCAGCGGCGAGAACGCCCGCGTGGTGCCGCGCTGAAGCGGCGCAGCCATTCGCCGGGCGCCTGCCGTCAGGCGTCAAGGCGTGGAATGGCGCGGTATTAGATGGCCAAGCCACGCTGAAAACCTTGATTGTTGCGTGGCCTTCTGCTGTCTTTTGTACCATTCGCCGCGGGCCTTATTGGCGGTATCCGTGACGGCATCGGACGGCTAGCATGCCCGGCTCGATAATAGCCGTCCGCCCGCCTTATGGCCCGTAGTGCCGTCCCCCTCACCGATAGCCGTATCCGTCAGACCAAGGCGCCCGACAGACCGACCAAGCTGGCCGATGGCGGCGGCATGTATTTGCTGCTGCGGCCGGATGGTTCGCGTTACTGGCGGCTGGATTACCGCTTCGATGGCAAGCGCAAGACGCTGGCGCTGGGCGTGTACCCGGAGATTTCGCTTGGCGAGGCAAGAAGGCGCCGCCGTGCGGCGAAGACGCTGCTGGCGGCCGGGCAGGACCCCGGCGCGGTCAGGAAGGCCGGCAAGGCAAACAAGCCGGGGGCCGGCGCGGATGAGCAGGCCTATGCCCTGGCCATTCTCGGCGAGGGGATGTGGGATTGGGATCTGCGTAGCGGCAGGGTCAGGCATAGCGCGCAGTGGGCGCGCCTGATGGGGCTGGACGAACGGCAGCAGGAACACGACTGGCAGCAGGCCGTGGCGGCGCTGCATGAGCAGGATCGGGAAGCGGTGATGACGGCGATACGGCGCTGCCTCGAGGGCACGGCCGCCTTCGAGTGCGAGCACCGTATCCGCCATGCCGACGGCGCCACGATCTGGGTGCGGAACCGCGGCGAGGTCATGCGGCGCGATGCCGACGGCACGCCGCTGCGCATGGTGGGCAGCCTGCGCGAGGTGACCGAACAGCGGCATGAGGCGCTGGTCATGCGCTGCCACAATCTGCTGCTGCAGACCATCGCGGCGGTCAACGAGATGCTGATGGCGGAACTGCCGGAACAGGAACTGATGGCGCGCATCTGCCAGGAACTGGTGCGCGACAATCTGTTCCGCATGGCCTGGATCGGCCTGGTCGACGAGGACGGCGTGACGGTGCGCCCGGTGGCGGAGGCCGGCAGCGTCCGCGGCTATCTGGCCCAGGCGGATATCCGCTGCGACGACTCGCCGCAGGGGCGGGGGCCCACCGGCAACGCCATTCGTTCGGGTGCCACGGCGATCAACGACGATACCGAGACCGATCGGCAGTACGCGCCGTGGCGGGAGCAGGCGCGTGCCCAGGGCTATCGCTCGTCGGCGGCGACGCCGCTGCGGGTGCGCGGGCGCGTGATCGGCGCGCTCAATGTCTACAGCGATGAAGCGCATGCGTTCGGGCCTGAAAAACGGATATTGCTGGAAAAGCTGGCCGCCGATCTCGGCGTGGCCATAGGGAATCGCGCGGCACTGGCCGCGCTGCGCGAGAGCGAGGAGCGCTTCCGGCTGATTTCCAGCGTTGCCACCGATCTGCTGTATTCCTGCCTGCAGACGGGGACGGGGTTTCATGCCATCGACTGGGCAACGGCCTCGGCGGATCGCATCTTCGGCTATACGCTGGACGAGATCCTGGAGCAGGGCTGCTGGCGCAGCTACGTGCATCCCGACGACCTACCCGAGTTCGACCGCAACATCACCCACCTGGCGCCGGGGCAGCGCAGCGAGTGCGAGCTGCGCATCCTCGCCCGCGATGGCGCAATCCACTATATCCGTGCCTATTCCATGGAGGTGAAATCGGATGACGGGCAGCATCGGCTGTATGGCGCCTGCCAGGACATCACCGAGCGCAGGCAGGCGGAAGCGCGCATCGCGTTTCTTGCCCATCACGATGTCCTGACCGGCCTGCCTAACCGCGTGCTGTTGCGCGACCGCTTCGAACAGGCGCTGGCGGTGGCGCAACGGGCCCAGTCGCATGTGGCCATACTGTTTCTCGATCTCGACAACTTCAAGGTGGTGAACGACAGCCTGGGGCACGCCGCCGGCGACGAACTGCTGCTGGCCGCGGTCTCGCGCCTGTCCCGCCGCATGCGCGACAGCGATACCATCAGCCGCCAGGGCGGCGACGAATTCGTTCTGCTGCTGAATGACATTCCCGACCTGGATACGGTGAAACGGATTGCCACCGACATCCTCAGCCATCTGGCCGAGCCGGTGGAGATCAACGGCCACGTGCTGAACGCGTCCTGCAGTATCGGCATCGCGATTTATCCCGAGGACGGCAGCGATTTCGACAGCCTGCTGCAGAAGGCCGATACCGCCATGTACAACGCCAAGGGCGCCGGCCGCAATAGCTACCGCTTCTTCGACGAGCAGATGAACCTGCAGGCGCATGAGCATTTGATGCTGCAGCATCGGCTGCACCAGGCGCTCTACCGTGCGGAACTCCAGGTGCATTATCAGCCGCAGCTGGAAATCGGCAGCGGCAAGGTGATCGGCGTGGAGGCGTTGCTGCGCTGGCAAAATGCGGAGTTGGGCGAGGTGGCGCCGGGCCGCTTCATCCCGGTGGCGGAAAGCTGCGGCCTGATCGTGCCCATCGGCGCCTGGGTGCTGGAACAGGCTTGCCGTCAGGCCCAGGCGTGGCGCCAGGCCGGATTGTCCGACCTCGCCGTGTCGGTCAACCTGTCCGCCATGCAGTTCCGCCGTTTCAGCCTGATCGAAATGGTCGCGGGCGCGCTGGGCAGGAGCGGCCTGCCGCCGCATTTGCTGGAACTGGAACTGACCGAGTCCATCCTGCTGCAGGATGTGGAGAGCACCCTGGATACGGTGCGGCAGCTGAAGCGCCTGGGCGTACGCTTGTCCATCGACGATTTCGGCACCGGCTATTCGTCGCTCAGCTATCTCAAGCGTTTCGCCGTCGATCGGCTGAAGATCGACCAGTCCTTCATGCGCGACGTCAATACCGACCCGGACAATGCCGCCATCGTTCGCGCGGTCATCCAGCTGGCCCGCAGCCTGCGCCTGGACATCGTCGCCGAGGGCGTGGAAACGCCGGCGCAGCTGGCTTTCCTGCGCGAGGAAGGATGCCGGGAAGCGCAGGGCTACCTGTTCAGCCGGCCGTTGCCGCCGGCCGCCATGGAGGCCTTTTTGCGCGAACGCATCGCACCGGCCGACGCGGCGAACGGCGGGGCGCTGTAATTCCGGTTCGCCTCCCGGCGCCTCTCGCTCTATGCTGGAAAAATGTTGGTTGCCATTGCGGGTAACGGCCATGAGTCACAAGCGCGAGAGTTTGCTGCGATCCATTTTTGAAGGGCCGATCAGCGGTAATGTCCACTGGCGCGAGGTGGAATCGATGCTGACGCACCTGGGCGCCAGGGTGGAGCCGCACCACGGCGCGAATTTCCGCGTGGTCCTGAACGGGGTGGAAGGTTTTTTGCACCGCCCGCACAACAGCAACACCTGCAGCAAACAGGAACTGCGCCATGTCCGCGATTATCTGGTGTCGGCCGGCGTGAGCCCGTCGCAGGACCGGGCCGGAGAGCAATAGCCGGCGGCTGGATCAAGGGCGCATTGCCTCCATCGATAGGTGATCCGATTGATTGAGAAATTTGCATAAGTGCTTTTTGTTTCTATAGTTTTTTTATGCGTTGCCGACGCAAAAAAAACGGGAGGGACGAAATGCAAGTGACTCGAAGACAGTTCTTCAGAATCTGTGCAGCGGGGGTGGGTAGTTCCAGCCTGGCGGCGCTGGGGTTCGCGCCCGGCGAGGCGTTGGCGGAAGTGCGCACATTCAAGCTCGCCCAGGCCACGGAAACCCGCAACACTTGCCCCTACTGCTCGGTGGGCTGCGGCCTGCTGATGTACAGCCTGGGCGACAAGTCCAAGAACACCGAGACTGCGATCTTCCACATCGAAGGCGATCCCGACCATCCGGTCAACCGCGGCACGCTTTGTCCCAAGGGCGCCGCCCTGGTGGATTTCGTGCGCAGCCCCAATCGCCTGAAGCACCCGGAATACCGCGCGCCAGGCAGCAAGGAATGGAAGCGCATTTCCTGGGACGATGCCTTCGACCGCATTGCCCGCCTGCTGAAGGACGATCGCGACAAGAACTTCATCGCCACCAACGACAAGGGCGAAACGGTCAATCGCTGGCTCACCACCGGCGTCCTCGCCGCTTCCGCCTCCAGCAACGAAACCGGCTACGTGACGCACAAGGTCGTCCGTAGCATGGGGATACTCGGATTCGACAACCAGGCGCGTGTCTGACACGGCCCGACGGTGGCAAGTCTTGCCCCGACGTTTGGCCGTGGAGCGATGACCAACCATTGGGTTGACATCAAGAACACGGACCTGGTTCTGATCATGGGCGGCAATGCCGCCGAGGCGCACCCGTGCGGCTTCAAGTGGGTGACCGAAGCGAAGGCGCACCGCAAGGCGCGCCTCATCGTGGTCGACCCGCGCTTCACCCGCTCGGCCGCGGTGTCCGATTTCTATGCGCCGATCCGCGCCGGCACGGATATCGCCTTTCTCGGCGGCGTCATCAACTACCTGCTGACGCACGACAAGATCCATCACGAATACGTCAAGAACTACACCGATTCCAGCTTCCTGGTGAAGGACGAGTTCGCGTTCGAGAACGGCCTTTTCTCCGGCTACAACCCGGAGAAACGCAGCTACGACAGGTCGTCCTGGGGCTACCAGATCGGCGAGGACGGCTACGCCAGGGTCGACCCCACGCTGCAGCACCCGCGCTGCGTCTTCCAGTTGATGAAGGCGCACTACAGCCGCTACACGCCCGAGATGGTTTCCACCATTTGCGGCACGCCGCAGGCGGCCTTCCTCAAGGTGTGCGAGACGATCGCGGAAACCGCGGCGGCCAACAAGACCATGACCATCATGTACGCGCTGGGCTGGACCCAGCATTCGGTCGGATCGCAGATGATCCGTACCGGTGCGATGGTGCAGTTGCTGCTGGGCAACATCGGCGCGCCCGGCGGCGGCATGAACGCGCTGCGCGGCCACTCCAACATCCAGGGGCTGACCGACCTGGGGCTGCTGTCCGATCTGCTGCCGGGGTATCTGACGCTGCCGCGCGACGCGGAGCAGAGCTTCGATGCCTATATCGACAAGCGCGCCTCCAAGCCGCTGCGTCCGGGGCAGCTGAGTTACTGGCAGAACTACAAGAAATTCCACGTCAGCCTCATGAAGGCCTGGTTCGGCGACGCCGCCACCGCGGAGAACAACTGGTGCTACGACTGGCTGCCCAAGATGGACAAGGGCTACGACCTGCTGCAGGTATTCGAGGACATGGGCCAGGGCAAGGTCAACGGCTACGTCTGCCAGGGTTTCAACCCGCTCGGCTCGGCGCCATGCAAGGTCAAGGTGTCGAATTCGCTTGCCAAACTGAAGTTCCTCGTCATCGTCGATCCGCTGGCGACCGAGACCTCGGAATTCTGGCAGAACCACGGCGAATACAACGACGTCGACCCGGCCAAGATCCAGACCGAGGTGTTCCGCCTGCCGTCGACCTGCTTCGCCGAAGAGGATGGCAGCCTGATCAACTCCGGACGCTGGATGCAATGGCACTGGAAAGGCGCCGAGCCGCCCGGTGACGCCCTGACGGATCAGCAGATCATGGCCGGCATCTTCCTCAGGATCAGGGCGCTGTATCAGAAAGAGGGCGGGGCCTTCCCCGACCCCATCCTCAACCTGACGTGGAAGCACAAGATGCCGTCGTTCCCGTCGCCCGAAGAGCTGGCGCGGGAATTTTCCGGCAAGGCGCTGAAGGACGTGACCGATCCCAAGGATCCGGCCAAGGTGCTGGTCAAGGCGGGCGAGCAGCTGAACGGCTTCGGCGAACTGCGCGACGATGGCTCGACCGCCTGCGGCTGCTGGATTTTTGCCGGCGCCTGGAGCGAGAAGGGCAACCTGATGGCGCGGCGCGACAACGCCGACCCCTTCGGCATCGGCCAGACCCTGAACTGGGCCTTCGCCTGGCCGGCCAACCGGCGCATTCTGTACAACCGTGCCTCCTGCGACCCGAGCGGCAAGCCGTACGATCCGACGCGCAAGCTGATTGCCTGGGATGCCGGGGCGGGCAAGTGGACGGGGGCCGACGTGCCGGACTTCGTGGCCGATTCGGCGCCCGAAAACGGGATGAATCCCTTCATCATGAACCCCGAAGGGGTGGCGCGCTTCTTCGCCGTGGACAAGATGGCGGAAGGTCCTTTTCCCGAGCACTATGAGCCCTTCGAGACGCCGCTGGCGGCCAATCCGCTGTCGCCCAAAAACCCCGTGGTGCGCTCTTCACCGGCGGCGCGGGTGTTCAAGGACGACTGGGCGACGTTCGGCAAGGCCGACAAGTTTCCGTTCGTCGCCACCACCTACCGTCTCACTGAGCACTTCCATTTCTGGACCAAGCATGCCCGCCTGAATGCCATTACCCAGCCCGAGCAGTTCGTCGAGATCGGCGAGGAGCTGGCGAAGGAAAAAGGCATCAAGGCCGGCGACCATGTGCGGGTGAAGTCGAACCGCGGCCATATCGTCGCGGTCGCGGTGGTGACCAAGCGCATCATGAGCCTGAACGTGAACGGCAAGCGGACCCATACGGTGGGCATTCCCCTCCACTGGGGCTTCATGGGCCTGGCGAAGAATGGCTATCTCACCAATACCCTGACCCCCTTCGTGGGCGACGGCAACGCCCAGACGCCGGAGTTCAAGGCGTTCCTGGTAGATGTTGAAAAAGTCTAGGAGGCGATGACATGGCACTGCAATCGCTCGACATCAAGGCCCGTTCCGCCACCACCACCCAGCCGCCGGTCGCGCGCGACCCGATTCACGTCGCCAAGCTGATCGACATTTCCAAGTGCATCGGCTGCAAGGCCTGCCAGGTGGCGTGCATGGAATGGAATGACCTGCGCGACGAGGTCGGCACCAACGCGGGAACCTACGACAACCCGCGCGACCTCACCGCCCAGTCGTGGACGGTGATGCGCTTCTCCGAGGTGGAGGTGGAGCAGGGCAGGCTGGAATGGCTGATCCGCAAGGATGGCTGCATGCACTGCGATGATCCCGGCTGCCTCAAGGCCTGTCCGGCGCCGGGGGCGATCGTGCAGTACCGCAACGGCATCGTCGATTTCCACGAGGAGCACTGTATCGGCTGCGGCTACTGCATCGCCGGCTGTCCGTTCGACATCCCGCGTCTGTCGAAGAAGGACAGCAAGGTCTACAAATGCACGCTGTGCTCCGACCGGGTCGCCGTGGGAATGGAGCCGGCCTGCATCAAGACCTGCCCGACCGGCGCGCTGGTGTTCGGCACCAAGGGCGACATGATCCGCCATGCGGAAGAACGCATCGCCGACCTCAAGGAGCGCGGCTATGCCAATGCGGCGCTGTACAACCCCGAGGGTGTCGGCGGCACCCACGTGATGTACGTGCTGCAGCACGGCGACCGGCCGGAACTCTACGCGAACCTGCCGAAGGATCCGCACATCAGCCCGCTGGTCAGCCTGTGGAAGGGCATCGCCAAACCGTTGATGAGCCTGGGCATCGGGCTGGCGGTTTTTGCCGGGTTCTTCCATTTCGTCACGGCCGGACCCAAGGAGGTGGAGGAAGAGGAAAAAGCGGATTGAGCCGCGCCATTCCCGATCCTTCACCCGACATCAAGGAGCGATCATGAGCACGATGATTCAACGCTACAGCGCGCGGGAACGCAGCAACCACTGGGTGGTGGCGATTGCCTTCATACTTGCCGGCCTCTCGGGACTGGCGCTGTTCCACCCGGCCTTTTTCTTTCTCACGAACCTGTTCGGCGGCGGCCCCTGGACGCGCATCCTGCATCCCTTCATCGGCGTGGTGCTGTTCCTGTTTTTCATGGCGATGGCGGTGCGATTCTGGGGACGCAACCGCTTTATTCCCGCCGACCGCGAATGGCGGAAGCGCATCAAGGACGTGCTCTGCAACCGCGACCAGGGCCTTCCCGAAGTCGGCAAGTACAACGCCGGGCAGAAAATCCTGTTCTGGGTCATGGTGGTGAGCATCCCGGTGCTGCTGATTTCCGGCATCGTCATCTGGCAGCCGTGGTTCGCGCCGTTTTTCCCCATCGGACTGCTGCGCGTGGCGGTGGTCGTGCATGCCCTGGCAGCCTGGATCATGATCCTCGGCATCGTCGTCCACGTCTATGCGGCGATCTGGGTCAAGGGAACGGTCCGGGCGATGACGCGCGGCACGGTGTCGGCCGCCTGGGCGAAGCAGCATCACCGCGCCTGGTATCGCGAGATGACCGGCAAGTGATTATTGGCGACTTCACACAAGGGATACGCTAGCGCATATGACCACCACCCTCCTGCAGCCCGGCCAGATCGAAGCGGCGGCCGGCAGTATTCCCGAATTGCGGCTGCCGCCCGCCGACCTGTTTCTGACGCGTGCGCGGAGGCTGGAACAATTGGCCGCAGGACACACCCTGGGCGACTACCTGCGCTTCGTCGCCCGTCTTGCCCGCGCCCAGCAGGAACGCCTCGATGACGGCCCTGCGGCGAGCCTGCCTGCGCCCGAACTGCTGGCGCAATGCCGCGAATACCGCATGCCGCCACTGGCTCCGGCCGGGTTGGCGCGTCCATCCGGATGGCGCGATACGGCGCGGCAGCTGGCCCTGGCGGTTCAGGAGGCGCTGCCCGTGACCGGCCGGGCGGCGTTGCGGCCTGTCCTCGAAGGCCAGGATGCCTGGCTGGAGGCGCAGGCCGGGCACCTGCTCGAGGCAAGCCTGCACGAACTGGACGCCGCCGTGGCGCCGGTGATCGGCGCCGCCCTGCAGGTTCACTGGGTCAAGCTCGCGCGCCAGCTCGAATCCGCCCAGGTGGCGCGGCCCGAGCATCCCAACCTGTGCCCGGTATGCGGCTCGCATCCGGTCAGTTCCGTGGTGCGTATCGGCGGCGCCGAAAACGGCCTGCGCTATCTGCATTGCGCGTTGTGCAGCGCGGAGTGGCACGTTGTGCGGGCCAAGTGCAGCAACTGCGACAACACCCGCGGCATCGTCTACCATCATCTGGAAGGCGGCGACAACGGGGTGCGGGCCGAGAGTTGTCCGGAATGCCGGACCTATCTGAAAATCGTCCACCAGGACAAAAACCCGCTGGCCGATCCGGTGGCCGACGATCTCGCCAGCCTCGCACTCGATCTGCTGATGGACGAGACGGGTTTTGCCCGCAGCGGGGCCAACTGGTATCTGATCCAGGGCAGCCCGTAAAAGAGTCCATGCAAAGAGAACCGTAGCGCCGCAAAACACCGATTCATAAACTGCAAAGGGATGGTCTATCGTGCATAGCGCCCCGCATCTCCGCCCGCCCTCGATCGACCGCGTCCTCAGCTGGAACGCGGTCGCCCCGCTCATCGCCGAATACGGCCGCGAACCGGTGCTCGCCGGCGTGCGCAGCGTGCTCGATTCGGCCCGCCAGGCCGCGCGCGATGGCGCACTGGTCGACTACACCGAACCCGGCCTGACGGTCCATCTTGCGGCGCATCTGGCGCAGCGCAACGCGCCCCGCCTGCAGCGGGTGTTCAACCTCACCGGCACCGTATTGCATACCAACCTGGGCCGCGCGCCGCTGCCGGATGAGGCGGTAGACGCCTTGATCATGGCGGCACGCCATCCCTGCGCGCTCGAATACGACCTCGCAAGCGGCGGCCGCGGCGACCGCGACGACGTGGTGGAGGGGGTACTGTGCGAGCTCACCGGCGCCGAGGCCGCCACCGTGGTCAACAACAACGCCGCCGCAGTGTTCCTGCTGCTGAACACCCTGGCGCTGAAGAAACGGGTCATCGTCTCGCGCGGCGAACTGGTGGAAATCGGCGGCGCCTTCCGCGTACCCGACATCATGAGCCGCGCCGGCGCCAGACTGGCGGAGGTGGGCACCACCAACCGCACCCACCTGCGCGACTTCGAAGGCGCCATCGATCCGCGCTGCGCCATGCTGATGAAGGTGCACACCAGCAACTATGCCATCCAGGGCTTTACCGCCAGCGTGCCGGAGGCAGAACTGGCGACGCTCGCCCATGCCAATGGGCTGCCCTTCGTGGTCGATCTCGGCAGCGGAACGCTCATCGACCTCACGCGTTTCGGCCTGCCGCGTGAACCGACGGTGCAGGCTTCGCTGGCGGCGGGCGCCGACCTTGTCACCTTCAGCGGCGACAAGCTGCTGGGCGGGCCGCAGGCGGGCATCCTGGCGGGGCGCCGCGACCTGATCCGGCGCATCAGGAAGAATCCGCTCAAGCGCGCCCTGCGCGTCGACAAGCTCACCCTGGCGGCGCTGGAGGCGGTGCTGCGCCTGTACCGCGACCCGGACCGCCTGGCCGCCCGGCTCACTGCCCTGCATCTGCTGACCCGGCCGGCCGGTGAGATACAGGCCCAGGCCGAGCGCCTGCTGCCGCCGATGCAGCAGGCGCTCGCCGGCTGGCCGGTGAACGTGAGCGCCGAGCCGGCCCTGTCGCAGATCGGCAGCGGCTCGCTGCCGATCGACCGCCTGCACAGCTGCGCGCTGGCGGTGCGCCCCGCCACAAGGAAAAGCGGCGTGCTGCACGGCATCGAGGCCGCATTGCGCGGCCTTCCGGTGCCGGTGATCGGGCGCATTGCGGATGGCGCCTTGCGTCTTGACCTGCGCTGCCTGGCCGTGGCCGACGAAGCGTGTTTCGCAACCCAGCTGGCGAGGCTGGCCGCATGAATGTTCGGGAGCAGCCGTCCTGCATGCAGGGCCGCGAATCCTTGCCGGCCTGCGCCGCGACGGTGGAAGCGGCCGCATCGTGATCGTCGGCACCGCCGGACACATCGACCACGGCAAGACCACGCTGGTGCATGCGCTCACCGGCGTCGACACCGATCGTCTCAGGGAGGAGAAGGCGCGCGGCATCTCCATCGAACTGGGCTACGCCTATCAGCCGCTGCAGAACGGCGAGGTGCTTGGCTTTATCGACGTGCCCGGCCACGAGCGCTTCATTCACACCATGCTCGCCGGCGCGGCCGGGGTCGACTTCGCCCTCCTGGTGGTGGCGGCGGACGACGGCGTGATGCCGCAGACGCGGGAGCATCTGCATATTCTCGACCTGCTGGGAATCCGCCGCGGCGCGGTGGCGCTGAGCAAGGCCGACCGGGCCGACGCCGGACGGATCGCCGCGGTCGAACGCGATCTGCGCCTGTTGCTGAGCGATACCCTGCTGGCCGGCATGCCGGTGTTTCCGGTTTCGGCGACGAGCGGGCAGGGCGTCGAAGACTTGCGCAGGCATCTGCACGAGGCCGCGCACTCCACGCTGCGGCCTGGCGGCGACGGCGGGTTCCGGCTGGCGGTCGATCGCAGCTTTTCGCTCAAGGGAGCGGGGACGGTCGTCACCGGCACGGTGTTTTCCGGCAGCGTGCGGGTGGGGGACGAATTGTGCATTACCCCCGGCGGCAAGATCGCCCGCCTGCGCAGCCTGCATGTCATGAACCAGGCGGCGCAGGCGGGTGCAGTTGGACAACGCTGCGCCCTCAACCTCGGCGGCGTGGGCAAGGACGAGATTCAGCGCGGCGACTGGATCGTCGCGCCGAAGCTGCATGCGCCCAGCGGACGCCTCGACGTACGGCTCGATCTTTCCGCGCATGCCCCGCATGCCTTGCAGCATTGGTCTTCCGTTCATCTCCATCTGGGGGCGGCCCATGTCATGGCGCGGGTGGCCCTGCTGGAAGGCGCCGTCCTGGCGCCGGGCGGCACCATGCTGGCCCAGCTGGTGACCGATCATCCCGTCGGCGCGCTGCACGGCGACCGTTTCATCGTGCGCGACAGCGCGGCGCGCCACACCATCGGCGGCGGCGCGGTGCTGGATCCGGGCGGGCCGGCGCGCAAACGCAAAACGCCTTCGCGCCTGGCCGAACTGGCCGCACTGCAGATAGCAGACACGGCGCCACGCCTGGCCCGATTGCTCGAACTTGCCCCGCAGGGGCTGAACCTCGACAGCCTGGCCGTGAACTGGAACCGCGAACGCGTGGCGGACGATTTGCCGTCCGCCAGCAGGCTGGTGCGTGCCGGCACTGAGAATTGGGCCTTTTCCGCTCTGCACTGGCATCGTCTGCAGGAGAAACTGCTGGCCGATCTGGCCGGCTTTCACGAACAGTTTCCGGACGAACTGGGCCCCGATGCGGCACGGGCCCGGCGCATGTTTCTGCCCCGCCTGCCGGCTGCGGTATTCGCGGTATTGAGCGAGGAGCTGCTGGCAGCGGATAAACTGCAGCGCAGCGGGCCGTGGCTGCATCTGCAGACGCATCGCATCACCCTCGGCCCGCAGGAGGAAGCGCTCTACCGGCGCATTTATCCCCTGCTGGCGGAGGCCGCCTTCGATCCGCCCTGGGTGCGCGATCTGGCCCGGCTGAGCGGCCATGACGAGGCGTCAGTTCGACGACTGCTGAAGAAGCTGGCGCGCCAGGGCAAGCTGTACCAGGTGGTGCGCGACCTGTTTTACCTGCCGGAAACCCTGGCCGGGATGGCATCGGTGGTGCAGGAACTGGAAAATACGGTGGGCGAGACGCGCGCCGCCGCGTTTCGCGACCGCACCGGCCTGGGCCGCAAGCGCGCGGTGCAGGTGCTGGAGTTTTTCGATCGGGTGGGCTTCACCCGCCGGGTGCGCGAAGCCCATCGGCTGCGCAATCCGGACCTGTTCGGCAAGGCGGAACAGGCCGTTTGAATCAAGTTTGAACTGGAAGGGAAGCGTTCCTGGTGGTGCGGCCGGACTTCAAATCCGGTTGGGGGTGTCAGTCGCTCCCGGGTGGGTTCGACTCCCACTCCCTTCCGCCACTTTTCGTCGGCATGGCAATCCGGCATGCCTGCCGGCATGTTCTGCCGAAAGCCCCGGCGCCGCATGGGCAAGTTCAAGGGAGGCAGCCCGGCCCGCTCCGCGGGCAAATTGACAAGGCCGCAATCGGTGCTAGCGTGAGTTGGACGAGCCGCATTTCCGCCGCCTGGCGCCGCAACATCCTCGAAACGCAGCCTTCGTCCGCATGGCAAGGCATTTCGCCATCCGGGGGAACGCCGGCGGAGATGGGAGGGCATGGTGTTCACCGACAATCCGTTCATCCCGGCGACAGATTTTCTGCCCCCTTCCTACCTGCAGGCCTACATCGTCCTGATGGTTCTCGCGGTTGTCGCGGGGACCTTGTTCGACCTTTATCGCAAACGCAGTGCCGAATTCTTCGCGCGGCAGGGGCAGCGTTCACGCGCTGCCGCCGTGCGGCAGCTCGGCGGCGCGGAACTGGCCGCCATCGCGGCCCGAACCATCGTGGACGAGGTGGCGACTTCCGGCGAATTCTGCAACCGGAGCCGAAGGGTTTCCCATGTCCTGATGTCCTACGGCTTCGTGCTCTATCTGGTTACGACCCTTGTGCTGGTATTCGTCTACCCGGCTGATCCGCGCCCCCCGGCTGTCCTGCCGATCCTGTGGAACGCCGGCATCCTGATGGTGCTCGTCGGCGGCTACTGGTTTTTCTTTTTCCTCAGGGTCAACGTCGCCCATGACGGCCATTCGCCCTGGCGCCTGGTACGCGCCGACCTGTTCATCGTCGCGCTCCTCGCAAGCGTGAGCTTCGCCCTGATATTCGAGGTCGCGGCGATGGTGCAGAGCATGACGGCCAACAGGGTGTTTTTCGGCCTCTACATCCTTTTTTCGACGCTGCTTTTCGTTTCGGTCCCCTGGTCCAAGTTCGCCCACATGTTCTACAAACCGGCGGTGGCCTTGCAGAGAAGGGTGGAGGAGGCGAACGGCGCGTCGGATCTGCCGGCATCCGCAACGGCGGGAGGGGGCCGATGCCCACCTTCACCTACATGACGCGATGCGACGGCTGCGGACAGTGCGTGGATATCTGTCCGTCCGACATCATGCATATCGACCCGGTCTACCGGCGCTCTTACAACATCGAGCCCAATTTCTGCTGGGAGTGCTACTCGTGCGTAAAGGCATGCCCGCAGCATGCGATCGACGTCCGCGGCTACGCGGATTTCGCGCCGCTGGGACACAGCGTCAGGGTGCTGAGGGAAGAGGCCAGCAACACCATCTCATGGAAGATCCGCTACCGCGACGGGCGGGTGAAGGCGTTCACCTTCCCGATCAGGACCACCGCCTGGGGGTCGATCAAGCCGCCATCCGCCTACGAGGCGCCCGGCGCCGATGCCATGGGCTCCCCGCTGCTCGCGCACGAACCCGATGCGCTGATGGTGGCGATGCTGCCATCGCTGCCGCCTTTCGATCCGAAGCAGGGGTGATGCCATGGGCTTTTTCTCATCCAGAAAGACCCGCTTCGTGGATGCCGACATCCTGATCATAGGAGGTGGGTTCGGCGGATGCGGCGCCGCCTACGAATCCCGCTATTGGGGACGCAACCTGAAGATCGTCGTCGCCGAAAAGGCGAACATCGATCGCAGCGGCGCGGTCGCGCACGGCCTGTCGGCGATCAACTGCTACATGGGAATGCGCTGGGGCGAGAACCAGCCGGACGACTTCGTGCGCTATGTGCGGGGCGACCTGATGGGCCTGGTGCGCGAGGATCTGGTGTTCGACATCGCCCGGCATGTCGACGCCACCGTGCACAAGTTCGAGGAATGGGGCCTGCCGATCATGAAGGACCCGGAGACCGGCAGGTATCTGCGGGAAGGCAAATGGCAGGTCATGATCCACGGCGAGAGCTACAAGCCGATCATCGCCGAGGCCGCCAGGAAGTCCGCCGACGTGATCAACCGGATCATGGTGACCCACCTGCTGATGGACAGGACGCGCCCCAACCGGGTCGCCGGCGCGGTCGGCTTCAACGTCCGCGATGGCACGTTCTACGTGTTCCGGGCGAAGGCCGTCATCAACGCCGCCGGCGGGGCTTCGCACGTGTTCAGGCCGCGCTCGGTGGGCGAGGGGATGGGGCGCACCTGGTACGCACCCTGGAGCAGCGCCTCGGCCTACGCCCTGCTGATACAGGCGGGCGCAAAAATGATCCAGATGGAAAACCGGATCGTCCTCGCCCGCTTCAAGGATGGCTACGGGCCGGTCGGCGCCTGGTTTCTGCTGCTCAAGGCCTTCGTCACCAACGCCCGCGGCGAGCATTTCGAGGCGTCGATGCTGGAGGAAATGAAGTCCCTCGTCGGCAAGTACGCGGAGACCTCGCCCCTGCCGACCTGTCTGCGCAATCATGCCCTGCTGCAGGAGATCAAGGCGGGCAAGGGGCCCATCTACATGCATACCCAGGACGCGATCGACACCCACGAGAAAGAGACGATCGGCTGGGAGGATTTTCTCGACATGACGGTCGGCCAGGCCGTCGTCTGGGCGTCGCAGAACATCGACCCCAGGGAGACGCCGTCCGAGCTGATCACCTCCGAACCCTACGTCATGGGGTCTCACGCCACCTGTTCGGGGGCATGGGCGAGCGGGCCGGAGGACTGCGCCCCAGCGGACTACCAGTGGGGATACAACCGGATGACCACGGTCGACGGGCTGTTCGGTGCCGGCGACACCATCGGCGGCTCCGCGCACAAGTTCTCGTCCGGCTCGTTCACGGAAGGCAGGATCGCCGGCAAGTCGGCCGTCAAATATGTCATGGATCTGGCAGGAAGCCCGCCCCAGCCGGATCAGGCAGAAGTCGACCGGCTCAGGGACAGGCTCTTCCAGCCGCTTGAGACCTACGCGGTCAACCGCAACGAGATTGTCGCCGGGAGCGTGGCGCCAGGCTATCTCTCCCCGCTTCAGGGCCTGCAGCGGCTGGAGAAAATCATGGACGAGTACGTCGGCGGCGTCGGCATGTTTTATGTGACCAGCGGGCCGATGCTCGACCGCGGCCTCGAGCTTTTGCGCATGCTGAAGGAGGATCTGGAGCATCTCGGTGCCGAGGACCTGCACCAGCTCCAGCGGGCCTGGGAGCTTCATCACCGCGTCCTGACCGCGGAAGCGGTCGCCCGGCACACGCTGTTCCGGGAGGAAACCCGCTGGCCCGGCTATTACTATCGCGCCGACCACCCGAAGCTGGTCGATCCCGGCTGGCATGTATTCACCTCATCGCGCTACGACGCCGCAGAAAACGAATGGCAGATGACCCGGCTGCCTGTCCACCACATCGTCCCGTAGCCGGCGGCTATATTTCAAGGACCAAGTCGCTGGGCCGGCACGGCATGCCGCGATCCCGGCCACGCGACAGCCCGGTGTACGGGGTTCCGCCAGGAGGTGCCTCATGACGGGAAAAGCCACCGCTGTCATGCGTCCGCAGCAGCTCTGGGAACGGCTGTTGCGCAACGCGCCGATGTTCATCCTCGACGTGCGCAACCGCGACGAGTTCGAGCGCTGGCGGGTCGAAGGCCCGCATGCCGTTGCCGCGCTCAATGTCCCTTATTTCGAGCTGCTCGATCTGGAGGGTAAGGAGGATGTCGCCGAAGCCGTGATGCGCGGGGTGAAGGCGCAACTCATGGCGCAACTGCCCGCCGACCGCCCCATTCTTGCCGTCTGCGCCGAGGGTAATACATCCGGCTACGTCGCGGAAGGGCTGCACCGCCTGGGCTTCGATGCGACGAACCTGGAAGGCGGCATGGCGGCGTGGGGCAATTTTTACGCCTGGCATCCAGTCGAGGAGAGCGAGCACTTTTCGCTTTACCAGGTGGTGCGTCCGGCGCGCGGTTGCCTGAGCCACGTTCTGGCGAGCGAGCATCGCGCCGCGGTATTCGATCCCGCCCGCCACATCGGGATCTATCGCGAACTGGCCGCCGCGCTGGATGCGCGGATCGAACGGGTGCTGGATACGCATCTCCATGCCGACCATCTGAGCGGCGGGCCGGCGCTGGGCCAGGACGATCATATTCCTTACCATCTGCATCCCTACGACGCCATCCATCCCGTAGACCTGCTGCCCGCCCGGGTGGCTTATCGCCCGCTGGAGGCGGGACAGACGCTTCGCATCGGCCGGGCCGAGGTCAGGGCATTGCATTTTCCCGGGCATACCCTGGGGATGGTCGCCTTTCTCATCGAGGGGCGTTATCTGCTGAGCGGCGACAGCCTGTTCCTGGAATCCGTCGCCCGTCCGGACCTGGGCGGCAAAGCCGAGGCATGGACCCCGTTGCTTTACGACTCGTTGACGCGGATGGCGGAACTGCCGGACGAGACGGTGGTGCTGCCGGCCCATTACAGCGATAGCACGGCAGGCGATGGCAACGGCGTCTTCCGCGCCACCCTGGGGGAACTCAAGCAGCGCAATCCGGGCCTGCTCAAGCTGGCCGAGGGCGAAAAGATTTTCTGCGACTACATCCTGGCGAACCTGCCGCTGTTTCCGCCGGCCTATGTCGAGATCAAGCGGGCCAATGCCGGGCTGGCCAGTCCGGACGAGCGCCAGGCGCAGGAGCTGGAACTGGGAAGAAACATCTGTGCGGTGGGGAAAACACCCGCCCCGCGGCCTGGCATGAGCTGATCCGGTTCCTCTGCGATGGCGTCTTCGCGGCTGCAGGGGCGGCGAGCTTCACGCATTCAATCTGTGTCCGGATAAAATCCATTGAAACAGCGTGTTATCGGTTTATTTAAAAGCAGAATGTCATGGCCATCCATGGGTGAAGCCATGTCGTCGTGCAAACAAAATCAATGCGTTGCGCTGCGTATTTCAATGCGCTTCCACGCAAGCCCGTGCAACTATTGGCTGACGTCGATAATGTCGGCTTGCTCGTCGGCGCCGAGCGGCTCTTCGGTGTCGAGCTGATGCTGCAGCACGGCAAGATCGGCTTCGGAGGCATCGCCGCCGGTGCGTGAACGATGGACGATGCGCTCGCGCAGGGTGGCGGCCGCAACCGGAAAATCGAGGATGCGGAATTCGACATGGTGGGCGCGCGCGGTTTCGCGCAGCAGCTCGCGTTGCCAGCGCGCGGTGAAGGTGGCATCGACGATGACCGGCCAGCCGGCGTCGAGCAACCGGCCGGCGAGCTCGGCCAGGCGGCGGTAGGTTTGCCGGGTGGCGTCGGCGGCGTAGAGATGCGCGCCGACCGCCGAGCCGCTGCGCGCCAGGGCGTCGAGCCCGGCCTGCCGTTTGCGCTCGACGTCGGAGCGCAGGCGGATGGCGCCGGGAGCCTGCATCAGGGCGCGGGTGACGGTGGTCTTGCCGGAGCCAGACAGGCCATGGGTGACGTCGAGGCGCAGCGGGCGGGGGTGCGTCAGCGCCGTCGCCAGTTCCAGCAGCGCGCGCGTTTCGGCGAGCGCGGCGGCGCGTTCCGGGCCCGCGGTCTGCCCGCTGCGGATCGCGGCGACCTTGGCGCGCACCAGCGCGCGGTAGACCGCGTAATAGCGCAGCAGCGCGAGTCCGGCGTAATCGCCGGTCTGTTCCAGCCAGGCGTTGAGAAACAGCCAGGCCCAGTCCGCGTGGCCGCGCTGCAGCAGGTCCATGTAGGCGAACGCGGCCTCGGACTGGATGTCGATCCAGCGCAGTTCCGGATTGAATTCGAGGCAGTCGAACACCAGCAGCCGGTCGTCGACCCAGGCCAGATTGCCGAGGTGCAGGTCGCCATGGCATTCGCGCACGAAGCCGTCGCGCTTGCGCGCAGCCATCAGCGGGGCGAGCCGTGCATGCTCGGCATCGCTCCAGCGCCGCAGGGTGTCGAGTTGCCGGCGGTCGGCGGCGGCTTCGAGGTGCGGCGCGATCTGCAGGAAATTCTGCGCCACCGGTTGCCGGATGGCGTCCGGGCTGCCCCACGGCTGGCCCTCCGCGGCACGCGCGCAGCCCTGCAGATGGAAGCGGGCGATGGTGTCCGCGATGGTCTCGACCTGCCGTGCGGTCATTTGGCCCTGCACATCGAGCCGGTCGAGCGTGGCGTCGGGCGGGAACTGGCGCATTTTCACCGCGTATTCGAAGGCCGCGCCGGCGCCGTTGATGCGCGGGGCGGCGGGGCTGCCGGCGATGGGCACGACGTCGAGATAGATGGCCGGCGCAAGGCGGCGGTTGAGCCGTACTTCGTCGCGGCAGGCGTGCAGGCGCTTGTCGAGGCTGCTGAAATCGAGGAAGCCGAGGTTGAGCGGCTTCTTGATCTTGTAGGCGAATTCGCCGGTGAGCAGGACGTGGGAGACGTGGGTTTCGATCACCCGGACCGGCCCTGCCGCGTGATCGTAGCAGGCCGGATCATGCAGGCTGCGAATCAGTTCGGGCGTCTCGCTCATCGCTTCCGGCACCGCGTCCGTGCCGGACCGACCGTGGCGCGCATGCCTACAGCTGGCGTGCGTAGTTTTCCAGCTGCCGTTTCGCGGCATCGAAGGCGTCGCGCAGCGCGACGTAGACGTCTTCGTTCTGCTGCCTGTCCACCACGATTTCCGAACCGGGCACGCCGAGGTCGATGCGGACGTTGAACGGCTTGCCTTGCTGCTGATGCCTGGCGGGCTGCTCGACCACCACCCGGCAGCTGACGATGTCGGCAAAGACCTGTTCGAGCTTGTGCGCCTTGTCGCGGATGTGCGCGTCGAGGGCGTCGGAATGGGGCATGTCGCGGAAAGTGATTTGAAGCGGGGTTTTCATGCAGGGCTCCGTTGGGTTGGGATGATGCCGGGCTGTCTTGTCCCGGTTACATTTTCGAGTGGCCTTCCTGGGCGTACTGCTTTTCGCGCCGCTCCTGGCACACGATGCAGCGTTTGGCGGTCGGGTAGGCCATCAGGCGATCAAAACCGATCTCCTCCCCGCAGTCGATGCACACACCATATTCCTCGTTCTCGATGCGCCGGAATGCGGCCTCGATGTCGCGCAGGCCATGAATCTGGCGGTCCAGAATCGCCACGTTGAAATCCGCCAGCGCATTCGCCATCGATTCGTCGCCGCTGTCGCCGGGTTCTCTGTTGAGCAGATCGATGCGATGCTGGTCGTCCGAGTTTTCCAGTTCTGTGCGCACTTCGCGCAACAGCGTCTGGTAATCCGTCTTGAGTTTTTCGACCAGTCGGTCGAGTTCGGTTTGATGAAGTGCGGCCATCGAAGCTCCTGCGCGTGTCGGGTTTGGGCTGCCTGCCGGAAGTGTCAGGATAGCAAGCTCCCATTTCGATGGCGACCCCCGGCGCTATCGGCGTGCGCACAGGACGCGGGCGCGCTTCACCCCGGGTTTGCGCGGGCTGCGGGTGCCCGCGCCTGGATGAATGCCAGCGCGGCGTCGGCCGGCAGCGGTTTGCTGAACAGATAGCCCTGCATGAAATCGCAGTGATGCGAGGTCAGCAGGAGGCGCTGCGCCTCGGTTTCCACGCCTTCCGCGGTCACGGCCAGCCCCAGGTTGTGGGCAAGCGCGATGGTGGCGGTGCAGATGGCGACGTCGTTGGCGTCGCTCTCGATGTCGCGGACGAAGGACTGGTCGAGCTTCAGGGTGTGGATGGGCAGCAGCTTGAGATAGCTGAGCGAAGAATAGCCCGTGCCGAAATCGTCGATCGACAGGCGCACGCCGAGATCGCGCAGGGCTTTGAGCTGGCGGATGCTGGCGTCGGGGTCGTGCATGGCCGCCGATTCGGTGATTTCAAGTTCGAGGTCGGTGCCCGTCAAGCCGTGTTTTTCCAGCGCTTGCGCAACCTGCGCCAGCAGGACAGGGGAGTGCAGTTGATGCGCCGACAGATTCACGGCCATGGTCGCCTCCGCGACCCCGGCGTCGCGCCATGCGCGCAGCTGGCGGCAGGCCTCGTCCAGCACCCATCCGCCCAGCGGCAGGATCATTCCCGTTTCCTCGGCAACCGGAATGAACAGGGCCGGCGACACCAGCCCGTTGCGCGGGTGGCGCCAGCGCACCAGCGCCTCGACTCCGACGACGCGGCCATTCCAGCTGTCCAGTTGCGGCTGGTAATGCAGCTCGAACTGGTTTGTCTCGATCGCCATCCGCAGGTCATGTTCCAGCATCAGGCGTTTTACCGCGGTCAGGTTCATCTCTGCGGTGAAAAACTGAACATTGTTGCGGCCCAGCGACTTGGCGTGATACATGGCGGCATCGGCGTTCTTCATCAGCGTGTCGCCGTCCTCGCCGTCGCCCGGATAGAAAGCGAGGCCGATGCTCGCCGTCGAATGCAGCTCCTTTTCGCCGATACGGTAACGCTGGGCCAGCACCTGCAGAATCTTGTGCGCGACGCGGGCGGCGGCCGCGACATCGTCCACTTCGGTCAGCACCACCACGAATTCGTCGCCCCCCAGGCGCGCCACGATGTCGCTCTCGCGCATGTTGTCGCGCAGGCGGCGTGCCACTTCCTTGAGCAGGGCGTCGCCTACGGCGTGGCCCAGGGTGTCGTTGATGGTCTTGAAACGATCCAGGTCGAGGAATATCACCGCCAGTGCGCGCTGCTCGCGGCGCGTCATGGCCAGCGCCTGTTCCAGTTGGCTTTGCAGGCTGAAGCGATTGAGCAGGCCGGTCAGGGCATCGTGATACGCCAAATGGCGGATCTGCGCTTCGGCCGCCTTGCGTTCCGAGATGTCGGTGAAGCTGGCGACGTAATGGGTGATATGGCCGTCGGCATCGCGTACGGCGGATATCGACATCCATTTCGGGTAGAGGGTGGCGTCCTTGCGGCGGTCGATGATCTCGCCCTGCCAGTAGCCCGTCTCGTTCAGTGCGGTCCACATGGCCTGGTAGGTTTCGGCGGGCGTCTGCCCGGAAGCGAGAATGCGGGGGTTGTCGCCGCGAATCTCGTCGATGGCGTATCCCGTCAGGCGGGTGAAGGCGGAATTCACCGCCAGGATGCGGTTGCCGCTGTCGGTGATGAGGATGGCCTCGCCACTGTGTTCGAACACGTTGGCATAGAGCCGCAGCGCTTCTTCCGCCTGTTTGCGCTCGGTGATGTCCTGCACGGTGCCGCAGGAACGGAGCGCTGCGCCTTGCGCGTCGTAGAACGTCTCGCAACGCTCGTTCACCCACTTGATGCGGCCATCCGGCATGCGCAGCCGGTGGGCGATTTCGTAGGGGGTGCGGGTCGCCAGCGAGTCGCTGTAGGCCCGGTTGACGCGGGCGCGGTCTTCCGGATGGATCGCGCTCAGGAATGCCTCGTAGGAGACGCCGAACGCCGACTTGTCGACCTCGAAGAGACGGAATATCTCGTCCGACCAGGTCAGCTTGCCGCTGCCCAGGTCGAGTTCCCAACTGCCGACCTGGGCGATGCGCTGCGCTGCGCTGAGGCGTTGCTCGCTTTCCTGGAGTGCTGCCTCGGCCATTCTTTTTTCCGTCACGTCGATGCCGATACCGACCATGAAGGCCATCTCGTCGCGCTCGTCGAGCAACAGGGTGTTCGACCATTCGATCAGCCGCCTGGTCCCGTCCCGGGCAACCCAATAATTGGTATGGGATGCGCGCAAGGCATGCGGATTGCGGGCAAAGGCGTCGAAAGCCTCCTCGTGCACGCTTTCCCGTTCTTCCGGCGTCAGCAGGAAATCCCAGACAAAACGTCCCTCGGCTTCCGCAAAGGAATAGTGCGTCAGCTTCTCGCAGGCGCGATTGAAGCGGCGGATGCGCCCTTCGCGGTCGAGCACCAGCACCAGGGCTCCGGCCTGATCGAGAATCGCGTCCTGCAGCGAGGATATTTCGCGCAACTCCTGCGAGCGCGCTTCCACCTGGGCTTCCAGGTTATGACGGGCATCCGCCAAGGCGTCGGTCATGTGATTGAAGGCGCGGGCCAGCCGGTTCAGCTCATCGATCTTTTCCTGCGGTGCCCGCTGCGACAAGTCGCCGGCAGCAATGCGGTCGACTACCCCGGTGAGGCTGCGGATCGGGCGCGACAGCCCGCGTCCCAGAAAATAGGCCGCAATGCCGGACAGCATCAGGAAAAAACCCAGCGCGAGATAGGTTATCCGGCGCAACTGCAGGGCCGGCGCCAACGCCTCGGCGGCGTCGATCTTTACCACCATGCCCCAGCCCAGGGCGGGCAGGTAGCGCCAGGCCGCCACGCCTTCGATGCCGGCATAGTCGCGGATGATGTCGCGGCCGCGATCTCCGGACAGCGCTTTTTGCATTGTCGATGGCGTCTCCTGGAGCGGCTTCCGGTAGCGGTAGGCGGCCTCCCGGACATGCCTGAGCGGGGCGGTGTAAACAGCGTCGTTTCCGTCTTTCTGCATCAGCACCGTTTCGCCGGTGCGCCCCAGGCCGGTGCGGTCGGCCGTCACCGATTCCAGCCTGCTTACATCCAGCTGCAATGCGAGCGCGCCGGCCACCGCGCCGTTTTCCAGCACCGGCACCACCAGAAAGGCCGCGGGCTGGTTTCCGGACGGCGGATAAAGCGCAAAAGGACTGAGATGGGCCTGCAGGGTTTGCACCGCCTGCTCGAATCCTTTCGCCAACTGGGTGTCGCGATAGGCGCCGTGTTTCATGCTGGTGCCGGCATCCGGCTCTTGCGCGATCGAAAACACCACGTTGCCGGCCTTGTCGATCAGCAGCAAGTCGTAAAAGCCGTCGGCTCCGTAGGAGGTGCCCAGGCTGTCGCGCAACCGCTGTTCGGCGGCCCGGTAGGCGGGGGAATTCAAGCCGCCCGCGTGGAAAGCGCGCTCCAGGGAGGCAAGGCCGTTGCGGATGATGTTCCTCTGGCTGAGTTGTTTGGCATCCGCCAGCCGTTCAGCCATATAGCTGTCGATTTGCTCGGCTTTTTTATCCGCGATCGTGGTCATGTTTGCCAGCACGGTTTCGCGCAGCGACGCTTCGAACGAGGCCAGATAAAAAGCGGCCAGCCCCGCCAGCGGCAGCACGGCCACCAGCAGATAGCTCGCCAATAGGCGAACGGAGATGGGAAACGCGCTTATGGCCGGGCTCCGAACGGTTGCAGCAGCCCTTGCAGTGCGGATTGCGCGCGATAGTCGGGAAATGGGTCCGGGCGCAGCGCATTCCCGGAATGCCATACCAGTTCGAACTGGCCGTCCGCGCGCGCCTTGCCGATGCGCATCTGCTTCCAAAGGTGCCGCGTGCCGCGATCGACGGCGGCCACGCCCGACGGTGCGGCCGTGCTCTGCTGCAGCATGGCGCGGTTGACCTGTTCGGGGTCGTCGGTGCCGGCATCGCGCACTGCCTGGGCCCATAGCCGCACCCCGACATAGGCGGCCTCGCTCGGGTCGCTGGTTACCCGGTCGGCGCCATGGCGTTTCCGGAATGCGGCGACGAAACGCTGGTTGGCTTCATCCGGAATGCTCTGGAAATAGCTCCAGACCGCGTAATGGTTGGGATGAAAAGCGGCGGGCCCGATTGCTTTCAGGCCCTCTTCGGCAAGGCTGAAAGACACCACCGGAACGCTGCCGAGGCCGGCCCCGTGCAGCGCGCGAAAAAAATGCGTATTGCTGTCGCCGTTGATGGTATTGATGATCGCGTCCGGCGCCAGTGCGCGTATTTCCGCAATGATCGCGCCAAAACGGGTGTCGCCCAGCGGGAGGTAGCGTTCCGCCAGCACGGTACCGCCGTTGGCCTTGACCAGGTCGCGGACGATGGAATGGGCGGCGTGCGGGAAGATGTAGTCCGAGCCGAGCAGATACACCCGCTTGCCCAGCGTATTGAGTGCCCATTGCGTACCCGGGATGATCTGCTGGTTGGGCGTGGAGCCGGTGTAGTAGATGGACGGCGATTGCTCCAGCCCTTCGTGCTGCAGCGGGTAAAACATCAAGTTCCGGTGCTTTTCCACCGTTGGCTTCACCGCCTTGCGGCATGCCGAAGTCCAGCAGGCAAACAGGGCGCTGACCCGGTCCGCTGCGATCAGCCGCTCGGCTTCGGCCGCGAACACGGCATCGTCGGATCGGCCATCCGCAACCCGCATCTCCACCGGCCGTCCCAGCAGCCCGCCGGCTGCGTTGATTTCCTCGACCGCCAGCCGCACTGCGTCCACCAGCGGACGTTCGTCCACGGCCATGGTGCCGCTGAGGGAATGCAGCACGCCGATGCGGATTGGCGATGCCGGGGTGGGGCGCAGCAACAGAAAAATTCCCAGGATAGTCGTCAGTATGAGGGCAACGATAACCATATGGCGACGAGGGAGAATCATCCTTGCGATTGTAAACCGGAGAACGAATCTTTCTGCAGATTCGTTGGTAGCTTTTTGTTCTATATGAGTTTTTCTACGGCTGGGATGGGGGGTAAAAAAAAGCGGCACCCCCAGGATGCCGCCTTTGCCTGCGATTCGGGAAATTATTGGATCGCCAGCGTCTTGGCCGAGCTCACCGCTTTCTTCGGCAGGCTCAGCTCCAGCACGCCGTCGCTGTATTTGGCCTGGGCTTTGGCTTCATCCACGTCGTGCGTCAGGGTGAAGCTGCGCATCACCTTGCCGCAGTAGCGTTCCGAGCGCAGCACCTTCTCGCCCTTTTTCTCTTCCTTTTCCGTCTTCGTCTCGGCGCTGATCGAAACCTGGTTGCCGTCGATGCTGACGTGGATGTCCTC
>VFQM010000820.1_pt1 | contig 31170 bp, 31 predicted proteins | sample 3512391 | NCBI WGS metagenome assembly VFQM01 (sample SAMN10412369, study PRJNA504923) | tailings metagenome | isolation source: Replicate 1 from Balatoc abandoned mine | place: Philippines
GCCAGACCAGTTCCTTGGTGCTCTCGGGCAGGAAGACATGGTCGTAGTAGGAGAAAGCGCCCAGGCCATCTGCGCCTGCCCGCGATGGCATCACGAGGTAGGGGTGTTAGGTTGCATTCGCGAGTGTCAACACCCTTGCATTGACTGCCTCACCGCCTACAGTGAGCTCATGCCCGAGCAGCCCGAGCCTCTTATTGAGGCGAGTAGCCCGGAGCGTCCCGCGTTTGCAGCGACTCCAGTGGGAGGGTGCGGTGATGGTGGCGCGCAGACTACGCAGCTCGTTCAGCGCCTCGACGTTGACACGGCTTCGCCAGATGCCGGCCTGCGACGCGCTTGCGCTCTTGTCCACGCACGTCAAGCCCGACCCGACGTATCAGCCTCGCAAGGACGAGCACAGCCGCCGCTGGCACGCCAGCACGGCGCGCGGCGATTTCGAGATCCTGACCACGGGGGTCAAGTGGTACGACACGCGAGCGCACGCAGGCGGCGGCGGCGCAATCGACTTGGCGATGCACATGCTCGGCTTGTCCTTCGTCGACGCGGTCAAGCACTTGACGGCCAGGTGAACACCTGTGGTCCAGATCATCCGCAAGGCCTCGCTGCCCAGTTCGACGGACGCGATCGCGCACTGGGCGCCGACTGCAGCGGCGCAGGCGCGAGGAATCGCTCTCCGTGAGCCGCGGCCCGCAGGATTCCCGCTTCTGTTCACGAAGCAATGGCAGTTGATCGAGCCAGCGGTGGCGTTCCTGCATGAGCACTCGGTCCAGCGCGCCCACACCGCTGACACCCTCAGGACCTACGCCGAGATTCTCTACGACTGGTTCGAGACGCTCGAACAGAACGGTATCCCGTGGGATGCCGCCGATGCCGTCGATCTGGTGGCCTATCGCAACCGCATGATGGCGCACCCGAGCCCGCACACCGAGCGACCGTACCGCACGACGACCATCAACCACCGGGTTCGCGGTGTGCTCAGGTTCTACACGTGGGCAGTCCGGACGCATTGGCTGGACACGTCATCGTTGGCCGACAACACGCGCGACTTCGCGCTCGCAACGCAGCATCGACCGATTCGCGCCGGGTACCCGCCAACGCACGAGCGCAACCTCTTCATCCTTCGACAGTACGAACCGCTGCCGCGCCCACTCGTTGCCGAACAGGCTCGCGAGCTGCTGGCCAAGCTCGCACCACCCTACGACCTGATGGCGCGCTGGCAGCTGTACACCGGCCTGCGGATCAGCGAACTGCTGCGCCTCGGCTTGAACGACATTGACGCGCGTCCTGCTTCGGCCTTGCACCATACCATCGAGCTCATCCGCAAGGGTCGCAAGCCCGGCTACGTGATCGCGCCCGCCGGCCTGCTTGACGAGACCGACGGGTATGTGTCCGGGCTTCGCTTCAGCTGGCTCAAGCGCGCACGACGCATGAAGCGCTCCGCCGACCACACCGCGCTGTTCATCAACGCCCGAGGCTCACCCGCCGGCCGGAACGCCTATCAGCGCGCGGTCAGCCGGGCTGGCTCGGCCTGCGGGTTCAAGGCGACCACGCACCTGCTGCGCGCGACCTTCGCGTGCATGCTCTTGGCGCGGCTCGAGCATCTGGCCAACGAGGGCGCGAGGATCAACCCGCTGGTCGTGGTGAAGGTGCTGCTCGGCCACGAGCACATCGAGACCACGGATCGGTACCTGCGCGCCCTCGCCGTTGACGCGTGCGTTCTCAAGGACGTCCTGGACACGCTGCTGTCGGGCACGGACGAACCATGAGATCGCAGCGCCGGATCATTCCTCGCAGTCTGGCCCGCGGACCGGTGCCTCCCTGCGTTCACGACACACAGCCTACGCGCTACGACGCGCCTCGCCTGGTTCGCCAGACGATCGTCGACTTCTCGTCCCTGCGCCTGCCCGAGGACGTGCGGCTCGCGCTGGCCCAGGCGTTCTGGAGCCATGTCGGGGCACGCTCCGGCCGCAGCATCAAGTCATGCTGGACGTCGGTGTTGACGTTCGATCGGTTCGCCGCCGAGTCGCATGCCGTCAAGTCGGTCGCGGACCTGAACCGCACGATGCTCGTGCGCTACATCGAGTGGCTCAACGCACAACAGTGCGCGGACGGCAGGCCGTGGGCGATCTCCCACAGAGGCGCCGTCTACAGCGCCTTGCGCCAGTTGCTGCGCTGGCTCGAACGCTGTCGCCCGGATCTGGTCGGCGGCATCGAGTATCCCTTCATTCCGTTTCCCGGCAAGGGTAGCGACCGGCCACCGCGCGCGACGCTCTCGGCGCGTCAGCTGCGCGCCATCCTTCGGGCCTGCGAGGAAGACATCGCAAGCATGCGCGCCGTCCGCGAGTCTGCCGCCGCGCAGCGCGCTGCCGACCGTGACAAGCCCGGCACGCTCGGCTGGGTCCTTGAGCAAATCGACCAACGCTTCGGCGGGATCATCCCCGACAGACGCGAAGTAGAGCGCCGCGGCAACTACTGGCTGCAGGCGGCCGTTCGCCACCACGGCGGCGCCAAGCAGTTGGGCGCGCACCTCTATCCGCGCGCCGTGTCGCTGCTGCCCTACTACCTGGCCATCCTGATCCACGCCGCGGGCAATCCGGAAGCCATTGCCGACCTCACCCGAGATTGTCTGCAGCCGCTGCCCCTGCTCGACGATCGCGAGCTGCTGGTGTGGTTCAAGGGACGCGCCTCCCGGACCCAGCGACGCAGCTTCGATAGCACCGATCCTTTCGGGCCCCCAGCCCTGGTCAGGGAGATCCTGTCCTGGAACGAACGGCTGCTGCCATCGGCACCGCCGCAGCAACGCGACCGGCTGTTCATCTTCAAGGGTGTGCGCACGGTCAACGTCATGTCGATCATCACGGTGCACCACCAACTCGGTCCGTTCTGCGCACGCCACGGCTTGGCCGTGTTCGCTCCCGCGAGCATTCGACCGAGCGTACTGGCCTGCTTCTATCGCGTCAGCGGCGACTTGCTGCGAACCAAGGCCGTGGCCAACCACGTCAACCTCGCAACGACGGTCCGCTACGTCCAGACGCCGCTTGTGCAGGCGAAGAACCGCTTGCGCATTGCCGACCTCCAGGGCGCGTTCCTCGAGCATATCGAGGCACAGCCCGACCCGCGGACGAAGACCGCTGCCGCGCCCGAACCGATACCGCCCGGTCGAGTGGTCACGATGTTCGGCTTCGATTGCAAGGACCCCTTCGCGGGCGTCGCGCCGGGCACGCAGCACGGCGAGTTGTGCACGAACTTCATGGGCTGCTTCACCTGCCCGAACGCGATCATCCCGTCCGATCCGGCCACGCTGGCCCGGTTGCTCCAGGCACGCGATCACCTGCGCGCGGCCGCCGCGACCCTGCACCCGGCGCGGTGGGAAGCCGTCTATGCGCCGCAGTTGCGGATCCTGGAGGAAGACATCCTCCCTCGCTTCGGTGAGACCGAACGCGCTGCCGGCACCCCGCTGCTCGCGCGACTTCCGCCGCTGCCGCAGCTGCGGTGAGGGCCTTGCGATGCCAACATCGTCGTCCGCTGTTCTGCGTCCGTCGGCCGGCGCCGCAGGGGACGTTGGCGACGATCGTGCGTGGTTTCTGAAGGGCTCGGGCTGGGATGACCCGATCTGGGTCTTTGCGCCCACCAACGCGCTCGAGGAGCGGCAGCCCGTGCGCCTGCGCTGGGATTTCGCGCTGTCGGAAGGCCGCCGCTTCACCGACGAGCGCTACGCCGCGCTGCTGCAGACGAGCAAGCAGTTGATCGGCCTGATCCGCACCCGCTCGCTGTGTACCGGACTGCCGCTGCGGCCGAGCTCGGTGCTGAACTACTTCCTCACGCTGCGCTTTCTGGTGCGATGGATGGACCACGAGGGCTTGGCCCGCTTTGCCGATCTGGATGCACCGGCGTTGCTGCAGTTTCAGCGCTGGCTGGTGGAGCTTCCCATGGCCCGGCGCTCGACGCGATCGCCGTCTACGATGCAGCGGCATCTGTATCTGTTCACGTATCTGTATCGCTTTCGCGGCGAGCTGGACGATGGCCTGCCCATCGATCCGTTCCCCGGCGCCAACCACCGCCAGGCCGCCGGCGATCGCGAGGGACTGCACCGCCCCTGGCCGTACACCCCGGACCCCGTGGCGGTCGCCTTGCTCCAGGCCGCCGTGGACATGGTGACCCAGGGCGCCCCGCTGGTCCTGCAAGCCAGGGAGGTGTACCGACAGGCGATGGCCGCGGCCGAAGCGCATGGCACCCACGGTTCCGCCCGGATTGGCAAGGCGACGCGCGCGTTGCGGCGCGCAGGCGACTCCCAGGCAAATGCCGGGCGGCCGGTGCCATCGGTGGCCGAGCTCGTGCTGCGCATCGACATGCTCTATGCAGCGTGCTACGTCGTCCTCTCCTTCCTGGTCGGCCCGCGCGTCAGTGAGATCCTGCACCTGCAGGCCGGATGCGTGCGGCGCCATGAGGGTGGAGCGGCCGACGCTCCGGTGACCGTGATCGTTGGCGCCATCTTCAAGCGCCAGCCGGGATACCATGGCCGCCCTCACGAGTGGGTGGCGCCGCCGGTGGCCGTACAAGCCATCTCGGTCCTCGAAGCGCTGTCGGCCGAACATCGCGCCATCTCCGGCCGCCAGGAATTGTGGTTGCGGCGCCGCCGCGGCAACGGCGCGACGGAGTGGCATCACGTTCAGCCCGAGATGCTGCAGATCGCGTCGCACCAACGCGTGAGCACGCAGTTGCAGCGCTTCGGCAGTTGGCTCGGCTTGACTCATCAGGGCCGGGCCTGGAGGCTGACGACGCATCAGGGCCGCAAGACGTTCGCGCGGTTTGCCGCGCTGCGCGACCGCTCGTGTCTTTTCGCGCTGGCCCAGCATCTCGGACACCGCGAACGCGCGCAGACCGACCACGGCTACGTCGGATCCGACTATCGCCTCAACCAGGAGATCGACGCCGAGATCCTCGAGCAGTCCGTCGCCGCGTGGGAACACATGCTGGCCGCTCCGGGGCTGGGCGGGCGCGCCGGCGCGGAGATCGTCGCCAAGCGTCCGCGCTTTCGCGGCAGCCGCATGAAGCAGGACCTCAAGGGCTACGCTCGATTGCTGGTCGATGGCGGCCTGGTGCTCGGCGTGTGTGACTGGGGCTTCTGTGTCTACCGCGAAGAACACAGCGCTTGCCTCGGCAACGCCGCCGGCCCCAACCCGGCACGGCGCGAGCCCTCGACCTGTGCGCGCTGCAAGAACTTCGCGGTGTCGGTGCAGCACCGGCCCTACTGGCTCGAGCAGGTCCACCGCTGCGAGCACCTGCTGAACGAACCGGCGCTGCCACTGCAGAGCTTGCGCATCGTCCGGGAACGTCTGAACGAAGCCACCCTCCTGCTGCGGGCGATCGACGCCGAAGCCCGCCCGGAGGCCGACCATGGTTAAAGCGACCGTCGAATCCACTGCCCCATCGGTCACGCAACGACTCCATGACGCACTGGCCGCCCTGCTTGGGCAGCCAGCTGACGGCAAGTCGCCGCCGACGCTCACCGCCTCGGCGCTGTGCCAGCTGGCGGGGGTCTCGCGCAACGCGCTTTATCGCTACCACCCCGATGTCCTGCAGTCGTTGCACGAGGCGCAAAGTCGCCAACGCGCGCGGCCCGGTGCCGCGAAGCGCATCGCAAGGCAGTTGCGCCAGGAGAATCATGAGCTGCGTGAGCAGCTGACCCAGTTGGCCGCGCTGGTCGATCACTACTTCGCGGCCTGGCAGGAGACGCGGCTGCAGTTGGAACGACGGGACCGGGAGGTCGCGCAGTTGCGCCGAGGTCACAGGCCTCAGGTTGTTCCCGTGCGACATGACCGCGAGTGAACGCTGGGTCTCGACGGTCCGCTCATGCTACTGCCACGTCGCACGACGTACGGTTCTCCGCCTTCAAGGCGTCGAGGTCGATCACGGCATCGGCCATAGCCGTCAGTTCCGGGGTTTGCGAGACGAAGAACTCGCGCTCGTAGCCGCCCAGGCGCAGGACCTCGCGTTTCATCGCCATGAACATGCGCTTGCGCTCAGGGTCGAGCGCGCCATCGGCCTCATCGGTGAACAGCGTCGTGTAGCGCCGCCCCGTGTGATTGGCCAGGTACAAGGCGACGGCGCGGGTCAGGCAGGCTTCCACCCAGGTTCGTTCGCCGCCGCTCATCAGCCCCACGCTCTTGGCGTCGCCGGTCGCCCCATCGTGCACGACGATGTCGAAGCCTTCCTTCTGCTCGCCCTTGCCGGTCTCCAGCAGGGTGTGGATCGACACGGTGAAGCGCGGTCCATAGCAGGCCAGGAGCAGATCGTTGGCCAGGGCCGACAGCGCCGGTCCGGCGTCATCGATCGCCAGCGCGATCAGCCCGTCGTTGCTCATGCAGCGGGCCAGCAGGTTCCAGTTCGCGAGTTCGTTCTCGACGTTCTTGCTGCGACCCTGCGCCTGTTCGCGGCGGACGGCCAACGCGGCCGCCTGCTTGCCCAGTTCTTCCATCGTCTGCGTGTCGCGCACGGCCGTCAGCAGCGAGTGCTCTGCCGCGCCGAGCGCCTCGCGGGCACGGATCACGGCTTGGCCGGCTGCCGTGAGGTGCCCTTCATCGTAGGGTGTCGGCAGGTCCACCAGCAGCCGGTCCAGGCGCGACAGCGACGCGGCCGAGCGTTGCCCATGCTCGGCCAGTTGCGCTGCGATGCTTCGCCGCGAGGCAGCGATCTGTTCCCGTTCGGCTTGCTCCTGCGGTGCATGCGAAGCAACGGCGGACTGCGGCCCGAGCGACGCAAGTTCCCGATCGATGTCGGCCAGCATCGTTCTGGCTTGGCCGCACGCCGACTCCTTCGACGCGAGCACCGCCATCCTGGCGGCATGCTCGCTTGCCCGAGTTTCGCGCTGTTCAGCCGCGGCCAGCGCCTGCGGGGCACCCGCAAGCGCCTCGCACTGCCGGCGTGCGCTGGTCAAGGCCTGCTGAACCTGTCCCCTGTCCCGGGCGCATCGCGCCACGTGGGCCCGCGCGTCGGGCATCAGGGCTTGCGCTTCGCGCGCATCGCCGAGCAACTTGCAGCGCCCTTGCAGATCGGTACCGGCGCACGGCACCACGGCGGTAAGGCCGAAGCGGTGGGCCAGCTCTTCCGTGCGCAAGACCGCCTTGCCGGCATCCCGCTCGATGGCGGCCAGCTGCTGCTCGGTCAGGCGCACGGCAGCCTGGCATTGCGCGAGCAGCTGAACCTGTTCGCGGCTCGCGTGTGTGCGCGAGCGGCGCACCTCCTGCGCCCGTTTGGCGAGCGGGAGTCGGCGGACAGCCCGAGCGACCGCATCGGCCTCGCCCAGCACCTCCAGGCATCGGCGCCGCGACTGCGCCAAGGTCTGCCTGCGCGCCTGTTCCTGCCGCTGGCGCGCTGCCACCCTCTGCTCCAGTCGTTCGAGCCGCTGGGTCTCCGCCACATCCTGGGCTTGCAGAGCGTGCAGCGACTGAGCGGTCCTCTCGACCTCGGATTGGCGTTCGGCGATCAGCTGGCCGCGTCTTGCCTCGACGGCTCGCGATTGCTCGCGCTCGGCCGACAGCCGGGCGTGCCGTTCGAGCGCGGCATCCAGCGCGTTCTGGGCCGCCTGCTTGGCAGCTTCGGCGCGCGCAATCCGCGACGGCGCATCCTCCAGGCGTTGCCGCGCGGCCTCGACGCGGGCTACTTCTTCCGCCAACCCCGCTTGCTCCTGCCTGAGGGTCGCGAGCCCTGCCTTGAGCAGCCGCACGACCTCGGCGGCCTTCTGGCCGACACAGCGGATCTCCTCCTGACCGAGCAGGTCGGCGAGCAGCGTCTTGATCTCGGCATTGCGGTAGGTGTTGAGCTGACGTTTGCCCTGCGCGGCGAACACCGAGGTGAAGAACGTCTCGGCGCTGCCGCAGATGTGTTCGACGCAGCGCGTGTAGGACTCGACGCGTCCGTCGGACAGCGTGCCGTCGTCGATGCGCACCGGCCGCCAGTTTCCGTCGTCGTCCAGGCCGTGCAGGAACGCCTCGGTCTTGCGTCGGCTGCCGTTCATCCGGACGACGATCTGCGAGCGATAGCAGCGTCCCTCGTGAGACCAGGTCAGGTCCTTGATGCTCTCGGGCAGGTAGACATGGTCGTAGTAGGAGAAGCCGCCGGGCCCCGCGCTGGCGGCCCGGCTCGCAAGCCCGATGAATGGCACGAGACTGTCCATGATCGTGCTCTTGCCGCTGCCGTTGGCGCCGGCGATGGCGATCAACTCGGCACCGTCGGCCAGCCGGTCGAGGTCGAGCGTGATTTCGGCAAGGCCCAGGCCATCGCGGATGCCCCGGAAGCCTTTAAGGGTGAGTTTGAGAGGTTGCATGCGACGCCTTGCTCAACAGGTATGGACCAAGGTTGCCAGCCGTCGCCGTCTTCTCAAGCCTCCTCCGCGTCGTCGTAGGACTGCGTTTCATGTGGGTGCGGGGCCCGGACCCGAGCGCATCGATTCCCTGACCAGACGCTCGGAGTCGAGGGCCACGGTCTCGCGCTTCGCATGGCCGCACCGTGGACAGGTCAGCGTCGACTCGAACACGACCCCCGCCATCGCTCAACCGGCCTGCACCCGCTGAAGTAGGCATTCAGCATGAGACGTCGCGACAAGGGGTTATCGGACCTTGGATGGGAACCCGGCCTGCGCGGTGGCCTTGATTAGCGCCTGTGCATCGGTCTTGCTGCTGTCGAACTTGACCGTAGCAGTCTTCTTGTCCAAGTCCATCACCGCCTCTTGAACGCCGGGCACGCTCTGAAGCGCTTTCTTCACCGTCTGGACGCAGGCGTAGCACTGCAAGCCCTGAAGGTCCAGCATCACCACACGTTGTTCCCCCGCCAAGGCAGTGCCGACGGACAGGCAGGTGGCGAGGGCAAGTCTCACGGGGAGCAAGCGGCCGGCGCTGTACCGCCTTTGTTGCCGGAGGTCATTGCGCCGACACCGAAGTCGCCACGTTCGAGCCCTCCTTGCTCGCCCGGTACTTCACTGTCACCTGGCTGCCGCGTAGCTGGGGCAGGAGCACGGACTGGTCGCCCTTTTTCAGAACCACGTCGCGCGTGACTTCGACCGGGACACGGCCTGCCGCACCGGAACCCGGCGGCTCGACCACGAGCGTGCCCTCGCAGGTTCCCGGCTTGTCGGGACTGGGCCCGCAGACCGTCAGCTTGGCGTCGGCCACCGTTCCGCGGATCTCGCGCTCCTCGCCGATCGGAGTGAATCTCGAGCCGGTCTCGTCCGACTTGCTGCAGCCGAGCTGCGCACTCACCGCGATCGCGGCGAGAAGAGGCAGCACGATGGAACTCTTGAATTCGTCACGATGCTTGGGGTTGTTCATGGGAGGCTCCGATTTCAATGTCACGCGGGCTTCGCGCCGGCCATCGTTGCCGGCGGCTTGCCAACACTGAGGATCGCGTCGATGAACAGCGCGGGCCGCCCCCACAGCGAGTTGAAGAAGATCGCCGTGACGCTGACGGCCATCGCGACCATCGCCCATACGGGGTAGATCAAGCCGGTGGCAGCCAAGGGAATGCCGATGCCGTTGAACATGAACGCGAGCATCACGTTCTGCAGCATCTTGGCGTAGCTGCGCCGGCTGATCTCGCGCGCGAGCGGCAGCGCGGCGAGGCGGTTCGACAGGATGATGATGTCGGCCGACTCGATCGCGATGTCGGTGCCCCCGCCCATGGCGATGCCGACGTCGGCCTGCATCAGTGCGGGCGCATCGTTGATGCCGTCGCCTACCATCGCGACCTTTCTCGCCTGGGCCTGCAGGTCGCGCACCATCTGCGCCTTGCCCTGTGGCAGGACGCCAGCGTGCACCGCATCGATGCCCACCTGGCGCGCGATGCGCTGCGCCGCCCGTTCGTTGTCGCCGGTCAAGAGCACGGTCTTCAGCCCCGTCTTGCGTAGCGCGGCGATGGCGTCGAGGGCATCAGCCTTCAAGGTATCGCTCAGCGCCACGATCCCCAGCGCACGGCCTTCCCGCGCCACCGCGATCACGGTGCGGCCGGCTTCCTCCAGCGCCGCGATGCGTTCAGCGGCCCGGCCAAGATCGATGCCCCGGTTGGCCACGAAGCGAGGACTGCCGACGAGCAGCTCGCCGACGGCGGTGCGGGCGACGACACCCTGGCCGGGAATCGCTTCAAAGGACGCGACATCCGGTGGAACTGCGCCGCGTTCGAAGGCCGCCTTGACCACGGCCTGCGCCAGCGGGTGTTCCGATGAGGTTTCCGCCGCCGCCGCGAGCGCGAGCAACTCTGCCTCCGTGCCCTCGACCACCTCGACCTCGTGCACGGCCGGGCGGCCCTCCGTCAGGGTCCCGGTCTTGTCCAACACGACCGTGTCGACCAGCCGGTAGCCCTGGAACGCCTCACCGGTGCGCATGAGGATGCCGTTCTCCGCGGCCTCGCCGGCGCCACGCACGATCGACAGCGGTGCGGAAATGCCGACCGCGCACGGGTAGCCCATCACGAGCACGCTCAGGCCCGCAAACACCGCGCGCTGCACGTCGACCTGTCCGGCCAGCAACCAGGAGCCGACCAGCCAGCCCACGAACGACAGCGCCGCGACGACCAGCACCGTCGGCGTGTAGACGCGCAGCACGCGGTCCACCAGGTGCAGCAGGCCGGGCTTCAGCGCGCGCGCGTCCTCCACCTCGCGGACCACCCGCTGCAAGAAGCTGTCGTCGCCCACCGCGGTCACCTTGACCAGCAAGGTGCCGGTGCCGTTCATCGAGCCGCCGATCACCGGGTCGCCTTGACGCCGCTCCACCGGCATCGGTTCGCCGGTGACGAGCGACTGGTCGACCGCGGAATGGCCGTCGATGACATGGCCGTCCACCGGCACGCTCTGGCCGGGGCGAATGCGCACGAGGTCGTCCAACGCCACTTGCTCGATGGGCACTTCGCGTTCCTCCCCATCGCGGACCACGAGCGCGGTGTCGGGCTGCAGGTCCAGCAGGCGCTTGACGGCTTGCGAGCTGCGCGTCTTGACGATCAGCGACAGCCACTCCGAGAAGATGTGGTACGTCAGCACCATCACGGTGACCGCGAAGAATGGCGCGGTCGGATACCCCGGCGCGTTCAGCGCGAAGCCGATCAACCCGCCAACGATGCCGGCAAACGCGCCGATCTCCAGCAACACGTGCTGGTTGAGAATGCCTCGACGCAAGGCCTGGAACGCCATCACGAGGATGTGGCGCCCGATTCCAAACACCAGGCCGAAGGCCATCAAGGCGACGAGGCCGGGCACCGCGGCTTCGAACGAGGCCTGCCCCTTGAATGGCGCAAGAGCCAGTGCCACCGCGATGAGCGCGGCACAGCCGCCCAGCGCCAACGTCACGCCCCGCGAGCGCAGCACGAGGAAGACGAAGGCCAGCAAGCTGGCGAGCACGGCGCCGTGCAGAAGCCAGGTGCCGATGCCCATGGGGTGGGCGATGAGCGCGATCGAGACGATGCTCAAGGCCGTCGCTGTCAAGAACCGTCGCCCCTCGTTGACGAGGTCGCGTTCTTCTTCCTCGAAGGGCCGGATCTTCCGCGGGTCGGAGATCGTGTAGCCGATGTCGCGCAAGGTGCCAAGCAGGTCCTCCGGCCGGATGACGTCCGGGTCGTACTCGACGAGGGCCTGCTCGTGGGTCAGGCTCACGGCCACTTTGTCGACACCGGGGCGGCTGCCGAGGGCCTTTTCGATGGTGCCGGTGCACAGCGAGCAGTGCAGGCCGCCGATGCGGGCGCGAATGCGGGCCCGATCAGGACGGCTCGCCGGTTCCTCGCTCCAGAGATGGTCCTTGACGTTGAGGGTTGCGGCAGCGCTCATCGCACTCCTCCTGTCTGTCAAGCCGTCGTGCGGCGCACGATGCGAAAGCCCATCTTCTGCACGGCGTCGGCCAGTCGGTCTTCATCGATGGTCTTTGGGTCGTAGAGAACACGGGCCTGGCCTTCGTCGAACGAGACGGCCGCGTCTTGCACGCCGGGTTGGGCGGCGACCGCGGAGCAGATCCGCTCCGCGCAACCGTTGCAGCTCATGCCTTCGACTTTCATGGTTACGGATTTCATGCGTACTCCTCTTCGGGTTTCAACGTGGCGGCGAGGTGTTCACTCGCTGTACGGTGGCCAACGACACCGGCGGCGTCGTGCTCTCCTGCAGCTGTCCATCGCGGATGTGGATAACGCGGTCGGCGAGCCGTGCCAGCTCCTCCGCATGCGTCACGATGACGACAGTGCGCTCGCGTGCGATCTCGAGCAGCAGTTCGTAGACGATCTGCCCCGAGCGGGAGTCGAGGTTGCCGGTGGGCTCGTCGGCGAGAACGAGCCGCGGCTCGTTTGCGATCGCGCGAGCAATGGCGACCCGCTGCATCTCGCCGCCGGACAGCTCGTGCGGCCGGTGCTTCAGCCGGGGACCGAGATTGAAGCGCTGCAGCAACTGCGCGGCACGCTCGACGCGCGCGGCCTTCGGAACGCCGTTGAACTCCATGGGCAACGCGACGTTCTCGAGCGCCGTGAGATTGGGCACCAGGTTGAAGGTCTGGAACACGAAGCCCACCGTCCGGCGCCGAAACTGCGTCAGCCCCTGCTGCGACAGCCGATTGACGGTCTGTCCCGCGACGATCACCTCGCCGGCGGTCGGCAGGTCCATACCGCCCATCATGTGCAGCAGCGTCGACTTGCCGCTGCCGCTGGGCCCGACGATGGCGACCATGCCGCGCTCGCCGATCTCCAGCGACACGCCGGCCAGGGCGTGGACCACTTCGCCGCCCTTGTGGTACGACTTCGAGACGTCGGTCAATCGAACCACGGGCGTCACGGCTGCATCTGCCTTATTCATGTTTCATCGCCTCCAGGGGAGAAAGCCGGACGGCCTGCCAGACGCCGTAGGCGCTGCCCAGGACGGCGGCGATGACGGCAGTGGTGACGACGAGACCGACGATCGGTGCAGAGATGTCATGGCCGACCGCCAGGCTGTCGAACAGCGGCTTGTAGTGGCTGGGCAAGAAGGGGCCGATGCCGATCGCGAACAGCCGGCCGGTCAGCGCCTCGCCGGCGAACTTGAACAGCGCCAGGCCCACCGCGCCGCCCAGCAACGTGAGCCCGATCGCCTCGGCCAGAAACTGAGCCGTCACGCCCTGATTGCTGGCGCCGATCGCCTTCAGCGTGCCGATCTCGCGGGAGCGCTCGCGCACCTGCATCAGCAGCACGAAGAAGACGACGACGACCATCAGGACCACCGCGAGCCCCCCGCCGACAGCCGCGAGCTGCATCACGTTGCGGCTGGTCGTCGAGGTGAAGACCGCAGCGCTCTCCGGCGCGAGGATGTCGGCCACGTCGCCCACCGTCTCCCTGAGGCGCTGCGTGACCGTGGCCACGTGGGCCACGTCGTCGACGCGCACGAAGAGCCATGAAATGCCCTTGTCGGTACCGTAGATCGAGCGGAAGGTGTCGATCGGCATGAAGAGCTGCTGGTCACCGAACACATAGCCACTGGCGTACATGCCGATGACGCGCAGGTTGCGCTTCGGCCGATCCATCGCATAGATGACCGGATGCGTGCGTGTCGGATCGACCGTCAGCACCGCCTTGCCGACGTCCTCCGGCTTGATGCCCGCCCACTTCGCGTAGGCCTGGCCGATGATCGCGACGTCCTGGCCGGCATCCGCCGGCGTGAAATCGCGGCCCGCGATGATGCGGGGGTTGCCGGCCTCGCCATGCGACTCCAGCCGTTTCATCGCGGTCGGCGCAAGGCCGACGTGCATCACGAAGTTCGGCGGCGTGATCGGCGCCATGGCGAGCAGGTAGGGCTCGACATGGACCACGTGCTCGATCGCTCGCACCTTCCCCAGCACCTCGTCGGGAAGAATCCGGTCCTGGTTCGTCATGTTGACGTGCCCCATCGAGCCGCGGGCCCGCAACTGCACGACGGTGTTGACTTCGCGCGTCAGCACCTCCGTCTGCTTCTGGATAGCTTCGCCGATCGACTGCATGGCCAGCAGCAGGAAGAACGGCACGCCGATCAGGACCGCGGTCAACAACAGGCGCGGCTTGTTGCGCATCAGGTTGCGCATGCCGAGGGTGACCATGCTCATCGGCGATTCCTCATGTGTTCTTCATGGCTTGGATCGGCGTCAGCCGTATCCCGGTGACGATGGGGTACAGCGAGCCGAGGGCGCCGAAGGCCAGGCCGCCGAGCGCGATCAGCACGAACGTGCTCGGTCCGAGCTGCAACTCGACGCCGAGCGTCGAGCGCAGAACAAGGGCTGCGACCGCGGAGACCAGCAAGGCGCCAGCGGCGCCAAGGCCGGTCAGCGTGAAGGCCTCCGCCAGAAACTGCTTCACCACTTCGGCACCGGAGGCGCCGATCGCCTTGAGCGTTCCGATCTCCCGGATGCGCTCGCGCATCGACAGCACCATGATGAAGACGACCAGCACGCCGCCGATTGCGAACAGCAGCAGCGATCCGTAGACCGTGGCCGCGGAGATGCTGCCGAGCGTGGCTCGCGCCGTCGCGACCTGTCCCTTCGCGGTGACGGCATCCACGCCCTTCAGCCGCTGCAAGTCCGCGGTGACCGCTTCGACATGATCGACGCTGTCGACCGTTACCCGGATCTTCGACAGCTTGTCGCCCGGCTTCAGGATGCGCCGGAAGGTCTCGATCGGCACGAACACATGGTTGTCGCCGAAGTCGTTGCCGGTGGAGTAGATCCCGACGACCTGCAGCGGCCGTCCCCCCAGCGTCAGCGTCTTGCCGTCGAGCGCCGCACGGTCCGAGATCCGCAGCCGCTCGCGGGCGTACAGCTGGCCGACGATAGCGACGTCACGGCCCTCGTCGGCGGAGGTCAGGGCCCGCCCGGCCACCACGCGGGCGTTCTCGTAATCGACCTCGCCGATCGCGCGCATCGGCGCGCTGGGCCGCAGGCCGATCACCATCGCGTAGGCATTCGGCACCGACGGGTCGATCTGCGGCGAGTGGACGTACTCCTCGATCTTCTTCACATGGCGCGCGTTCGGGATGCGCTTGATCTCGTCAAGCCGGGCCACGTTGAAATCCAGTTCGCCCACCGGCTTGTCGCCGCCGAAGCCGCCGGTGCCGAAGGCGCCGGCCTCGCGCAGCTCGATGACGGTGCGCACGCTGGCTTGCAGGCTTTCCAGCTTCTCCCGGGTCGCCAGCGCTCCTTGCACGAGCACGGCGAACAAGCCGATCACCAGCGACAGCAGCGCGATCACGACCGAGCTGCGGAACCGGTTGCGGAAAGGGTTCCGGCAGCCTCTGGCCAGTGCACTCATTCGCGCGTCTCCCGTGCGGCCTGGGCCTTCACGCGGTAGCCCGCCTGCTGCAGCAAGGCGATCATGGGCTCCAGGCGCACGCTGGCGTCGTCCAGCAGCAACCGCACCTCGCCGGACGGATACATCACCTCCGCCAGCCGGACACCAGGCTCTCGCACCAGTCGCCCCTCGATGGTCCTTGCACAGGCGCGGCACTGCATGCCGTCGATCTGCCAATTGACCGTCTTCACGATCGGGCCCGCTTCCTGTTTCATCACGCTGCCATGTCTCAAAGCCTCGGCGCGCCGAGTGCCCGAAGACAAGCGTAGGCCCTGTACCTAGGGCGAAGGTCAAGGGGCTTGATGCATCACCGCACGAGGGTGCAGACATCGCTCGCTGCAACCCGGGTGCGGCGTGCCGGGGTCAGGCGCCGACCAGGGCGCGGTAAGCCCGTCCTCGGGGAGGCCTTTGCCCTGTCTCGCACGCCGGGAGCTGCGCCGGCGATACGAAGATCGCGCTTGTCCTAGGACGAAGGTCAAGCGCGCAAACGATGTGCCACACGCGTGGAAGGGAGATGCCGCAGCGGTAGGGCCGCGGGCACTGAAGCCCTCGATGAGTCGCCCTGCCCCTAGATGGCCAGCGCCGGCACCCAGAAGAAGTAGGCATTGAGCATGTACAGCCCCGTGAGGATGAGGGTGACGCCGCCTGCAATGTCGAGCGCGCGCTGGTAGCGTGACAGCGAGCGCAGCCTCTCCAGCCATCCCATCGTGCCGGCGCCCATGGCGATGGGCACTGCGCGTCCCAGCGCGAACACGAGCAAGAGAGATGCGCCCCAGATGGGAGAGCCGACGCCCGCCGCGACGCCGAGCAAGGCCACCAGAGCCGGTGTGCAGGCAGGGCAGACCGCGATGGCGAACGGCACGCCGAGCGCAAACGCGCCCCACGGTCCGGAGGCCCGCTTGACGCGGAACGACAGTCCTTGCAGCGGCAGCCGCACCCAGCCGGGCCACAGGAGGCCCATCAGGATCAGCCAGGGCCCGAGCAGCAGTCCCCAGTAGCGTCCGACCAGCGATTGCACGCCCTGGCCGCCCCATCCGGCCGCTGCGCCGAGCGCCACGTGGGTGATCACCATGCCGGCGATGAACATGCCGCCGAACACGAGCGCTTTGCCTGGCGCACGGGCCTTGGTGACATAGGCCAGCGACACGGGAATCGAGGCAAGCGCGACCGGGTTGAAGCTGAAGAAGAACCCGGTCAGGAAGCTGACCAGGAGCGCCGCCGGGCCGGCGTTCCGAACCGCCTGCTGAAGACCATCGATGTCCATTCAGCGCTCCTGGCGCGCCTTCATCGCCGCGGCCAGTTGCTCGGGCCGCGGCAGCGATGAAAACGCCAGCTGGCCGTCGATCGCCACCGCCGGCGGTTTGAGCACGCCCAGTTCTACCGCGTAGTCGATGGACTTCAGGATGTCGAGCTCGTGCCAGTCCACGGCCGGGTCCACGACTCTGGCTGCTTGCTTGAGCGTCGCCAGCTCCTGCTGACATGAGGCACAGCCGCCGGCGTGCAGCACTTCGATCTTCATCGCGCGGAGCCTTTCGGAGCTGTTGGTGGCATCGCCTTCGACGGCTCCGACAGCGCCGCCAGAATCGTGCAGTCTTCGGTCGGACGGTCGCCGTTGCTGCAATCGGCGATCAGCTCGTCCAGCGCCTTGGACATGGCCTTCATGGCCTTGATCCGCGCTTCCAGCTCGAGCTTCTTCTCGATGACCTTGTTGCGCACGTCGTTGCAGCACGAGGAGGCCTCGTCGCGCAGCTTCAGCAAGGTCTGGATCTCGGCCAGGGTGAAGCCGCAGTGCTGCGCCTGCTTGATGAAGCGCAGCCGCTGCGCTGCCGCGGGGTCGTACAGCCGGTAGCCGCTGTCGGTCTTCGGCGGTACCTGCATCAGGCCTTCGCGCTCGTAGAAACGCACGGCGTTGGCCGACACGTCGGCCAACTCGGCCAGCTTTCCGATCGTCAGGCGCTTTTCCATGGTCATTGGGACAGAAAGGATAAACCTTAGTGTGCGGGCGAAGGTCAAGGGTTCCGGGCACGCTTGACCTTGTCCCAGGGACAAGGTCTAAGGTGCGACGGTGGATCACCGATAGAGGCCCGCAATGGATCTGGAGCACGGCTTGCTCTCCCTTTGCAAGCGCGCGATTGCCGAGCAGCGATGGGATGTCGCTGAACATCTCCTGGCCGCGCTTGAGACCCTTTCTCGGACACAGCCTGGGGCGGCGTCGGCTTTGAGGCAGGCGTATCTCTCTTTGAGTGCAGGCGACGCCGCGACCCGCGTCGCCGCTCGCCAACCGTCGGTAAGCCGAGGACGCCGGGTCCGCGTATGTCGGCGGCAGCATCGTTCTCCTCGCGAGAAAGAGAGGTGAGCCGCTTACCGCAGCGCGCCTCCCAGCGCGTCTTTGAGATTGGTTGAGGGCGGCGAGGTGAGGGGACGCTCTGAAAATGAGCGACTGTCGCCGAGTCGACCTTGTCGCGTTGACACGCCCGCGCGGGCTTCTGCGTCTTGGAGCTCAAGTCCACGACGCGACGATGATCGCGCTTGCCCTCAGGACGACATTCTCAGCCAGCAACACCTCGTTGATCGAAGCAAGGCTAGCAATATCGTGCAGCGGTTCGTTCGGTAGAGCATCGAACGACCGCTCCCTTACAGCCCTTTCCGCCGGTCCAGTGTCCGGACAGGTTCGTGGGCCGCCCCGTCGATATCGCGTCGTCACCGGCGGGTCTTGCCCAGTGCCCTGACGCTCACCGCCGGCGCCTCACCGCTGATGGCCAAGCAGCCAACGTGCAGCCTTCAAAGTCGCGCGCCTGGACCGTGGCTCACGTTGACAGGGCTGAACGTTCAACATAAGGGATGCAGGTTGTCCATGACCGTGGTCTTCCCGCGCCCGTTGCTGCCCGCAATGGCCACCAGTTGCGCGTCACCGACCAGCGCCTCGAGATCGAGCGTGATCGTGTCCCGACCGAGACCGCTGCGGATCCCCTTGAAACCAGTGAGCGTCAGCGACAGCGGTTGGTAGCCGTCGCGGGACACCTCGTCCGCTTGCTTCACTTGATCGTCCATCTTCTTGCTCCATGCACGGCCGCCCATCGACCCGCTTCGAACGAGTCTCCGGCCGACTTCGCTTCCATCAAGACCTGTCCGCTTCAGAACAGCTCCATCGCCTCGGCTTCGCGCAGGGCTTCCGCCACACACCCGTCCCCGGACGGCGGCTGCGCCGTCTCGTCGGGGACCGGCTCGGCAGTCGGACCGATTTCCTCGTCGCCGGCCAGGATCGCATTCGCGATCTGGGCGGGTTCGCGGTGGGCCAGGGCCTCGAGGCGCTCGATGAGCGGACCGTCCATGCTGCCGGTGGCGCGTGCCCACACCCTCACCTTCTCCTGCAGTGACGACGCGCGCGAGATCCCTGCCGCCCTGCTGCGCACGACGGGAACGACCCGCCCTTCGAGCTGGACGTCGGCGGCGTCGCCCAGGGCCCGCTTGATGGCCTCGCGGTCCACGCTGCCCCGTTCCTCTTCACCCACCTGCCACCGCACCCGGACGTAGGCGCCGGCCACGTTCACTTCACGAACCGCCGCGGCGATCTGCTCGGCATCCGGCACTCCATCGAACACCAGGTCCACGGTGCGCCGCGCCGGCGTCTCGACCAACTGGAATCGGGCCGCCGCCGCCTCGACCTCCCACAGCAGAAAGCCCTTGGCATCGAGCTCGCCGTGGTGGAAGCGGCCGATCGAGCCGGCATAGGCGATCAGTCGCCCGCCGTCGTCCCAGCTCTGATGCTTGTGGATGTGCCCGAGCATGAAGGCCTGGGTACCTGCGGAGAACAGGCTCGTGGTGGTGAACTCGTGGTCGAAGCCCGCCATCGGGACGCCGTGCTCTGTCACGCAGCCCGTGACAGTGCCATGCGCTACACCGATCGTCGGCACCTGCGCTGCGCGTGCGGCTTGGTTGATCGACCCGTACCCGGCCAGCAACGCGGCCAGTTCCTGACCGACCGCTTCCGCAGCCTCGGTCGCGCCGACCGTCGCCGCCACGACCGCCTTGTTGACCGTCGGGACGCAGGTGAAGATGACCCGCGCTCCGGCAGGGACCGCATCGAAGCGCCAGGCCTGCGAGGGCACCCAGCGGCCCTCGTCCATCAGCGCGACCTGGCCAAGGCGATCCGCCACGAACACCGGGTGCCGGCCGCCGAGCAGCGGAAAGATGGCCAGGGTGCCGGGAGGCTCGTGAGAGAACGTCCCCTGCAGCATCAGCACCGGGCAGTGGTCGGCGAGACGCCGGACCTCGCGCGCGAGGCGCTCGACCGCCGGACTGTGCACGTCGAGCGCATGGTCTGTCGCGTCGCCCGAGATCACGGCCGCATCAACGCCGCGCCTGATCGCCTGGTCCACCGCGAAGCCGAAGCATCGGCCCGCCTCGTCGAGGTTCTTCCCGCTGAAATGCAGGTCCGAAAACTGCGCCAACTTAATCATGAGAGTTCCTTCAGTCGGTTGTGCGTGAGCGTCCTGAGCACCTGCCGCCAGCATCGGCCCGCGGCGCCAGGCTTCAAGCGCTGGCGGGACCAGCGATGGCGCCGCCTTGTGCGGCGCCGGCCGCAATCAAGCCCAGACCTCGAGCTCGCCCTTCACCTTCTCGACGAAGCCGGCACCATCGTCCTGGAAGGGTGTGAGGTCCTCCAGTGCACGCTTGCGGCCACCGGCGGCCTTCTTCCAGCCTTGGCCCCAGCGCTTGGTGGCGTAGCGCTCATAGCTCTCGGCGTCGACACCAAGCGCCGCGGCGGCATCGAACAGCCACGCCAACTCCTTGGCCTCGACACCGGCGTCCGCCGCTGCCGGCCTGCCAGCCAGCGGCGCTTCGCCGCGCTTCGGCTGGGCGGAGCGCGCAGGCTCGGCCCGCGCCGGCGCCGCCGGCCTGCTCGCGGTTGACGCGCCGGAAGAGCGCTGGCCGCGCTCCCCGGTTTGCTCGACCACGGGGGACGGACTCGCAACCTCGATCACGCCGTCTTCACTGACCACCTGGACGGTGCTCGTCCCGCCACCATGGCCCTGGAGGACGTTGGCCGCATCCGCAGCGCGAAGCTCGAGCGCGTCGAGGTCCTCGTCGTGGCGCAGCAGTGCGGTCGGATCCACCGGCGCCTCGAGTTCAATCAGCCACTGGGCCACGCGGGTTGGACGGCCTTCCTCGTCGATCCGCGAGACCTCCACCAGGCGCTTGCTGATGTAGAAAGGCGTGCGCTGGCCGTCGAGGAAACCAGAGATGCGGCCGCCGCGCATGAAGCCGATCGTCTGGAACTTCTCGATGGCCGCCTGCATGGCGTAGAAGCTGTTCGTCGGCAGCTCGAAAGCGCTGATCGACTTGATGCCGGGGACGAAGAAGATGAACCGGCCCGACAGGTTGCACTTCTTGCCCTGGTACTCGGCGCAGCTCTCGGGATCGCACAGCCCGTTGTTCTCGGCGCGCAGCGTCACCTTGCGGCCGCCGAAGATGCGCACGACGCGGCGGCCCGCGCCCGGCGCCGGCGGCTGCTCGTAGGTCTTGCAGTACCGCGTCTGCCCGTCCTCGGAGTACTCGGACCAGAAGCGCCGCTCGCTGGACGTCCAGGTCACCAGCTCATGCGGCATGACGTTTTGCCAGGCATCGGCCGGGAACACCACCGGGAAGCGATACAGGCGCTGGACACCGTCACCGCGGTCCTCGGCATACAGGTCCATGATCTGCCGCGCGAGTTCGGGGTTCGGGAAGTCCTCGCCTCGGACGGTGAAGTACGGGACGTTCTTCGGCGTGAGCGGGTTCTTGAGGTCGGGCAGCGCCGCGGCGAGTTCCCGCTCGATCGCGTCGAACCCCTTGCCCTGCGCCACGCCGGCGTCGTAGATCTCGCGCGCCTGGCCGGACTCGACCGCTCGCCGGGTCAGCACCTTGATGCCGGCCCGGATGCGGCCGCCCACCGGGATGCGCTGCGCCGAGCGGCCCAGCAGCGTGGGGATCGCCACCGCGCCGCCCGCGGCCGGGACCAGGCCCCCGCCCTGCCCGTTCGCCTTGCTCTGTGCCATTGCGACCATTCATCTCTCCTTCGCAAGTTGGTGAATGTGGAGATTCATGGTCCCGCCCGCCCCGGCTCTTTCAAGTCCTCGGTACGGGCCGCCGCTGGGCGGGTTGCGCGACCACGCTCGATCACGACCTCGAAGTCGGGCATGCCGCGCATGAGGAGCCCACCCCAGCGCTTGGTCACGATCCGCCTGTCCAGGATCGTCACGCGCCCTCGGTCATGGATCGTGCGAAGCAGCCGCCCCAGCCCCTGCTTCAGCCGCACCGCGGCCTCCGGCACCGTGATCTCGATGAAAGGCGACCCACCGCGCGACTCGACCCACTCACGCCGCGCCTCTTCAAGCGGCGAGTCCGGCACCGAGAACGGGAGCTTGGCGATCACGACGTGCGTGCAGTACTCCCCTGGCAGGTCAACGCCTTCGGCGAAGGTGCTCAGGCCGAACAACACGGACCGATCGGCGCGGTCGACGGCGGCGCGGTGCCGCGCGAGCATCTCGCCCTTGGGCATCGACCCCTGCACCAAGGTGACCCGCCTCAGCTCCTCGGGCAACTGGGCGTAGACCTCGCGCATCTGCCGTGCCGATGTGAAGAGCACCAGCGTGCCGAGGGTCTCCACGAGCGCCGGCAGCCGGTCGCTGACCTCGCGCGTGTGTTGCTCCGCGGCCGTCGGCTCCGTGCGCATCGCCGGCACCACGAGCTGCGCGTTCTTGCGGAAGTCAAAGGGCGACTCGACACGCAGGAAGGCCGGGCTGTCGAAGAAGCCGAGGCCGGACTGGCGCAGGAACAGGTCGAAGGTGCCGCACGACGTCAGGGTGGCGGACATCACCACGGCACCACTTGCGCGATTCCACAGCAGCTTGCGAAGCTTGTCGCCGCCGCTGATCGGCGACGCGCAGACCAGATAGTCGTCCGGACGCCCGCCTTCGTCATGTCGCTCGATCCAGCGCGCGATCGGCGGCGCATCCTCCGGCTGCTCGGCCAGCATCAGTTGCCAGGTGTCCACCAGGTTGTCCAGCCTCACCACGTAGAAGCCCAGCACAGACAGAACCTGCGTGGCCAGCGTGCCCACACTCGGCGCCTTCTCGAGGACATGCTCCCTGAGCGAAGCGAAGGTCTTCTGCAACTCCTCGCCGGCGGCCAGGACCTGCCCACCAGCCGTCTCGCACCAGTCCGGCAACGGCCCGGACTTGAACCGGCGGGCGCGCTTCTCCTCGAAGCCGTTAGTGGCGTGTATCCGCTGGTGCAGATCGCGCAGCGCCCGCGCGATGCGTTCGGCACTGGCCCGGCTGTCGCGGATCAGTTGCTCGTCGAGCCGCAGCCCGAGGACCGCATCGCGCACCGCGTTGCACGCACCTTCCAGCCAGTCGATCGCCCCGCGCAGCGCATGCCTGGCCGAGAAGTGCTCGACGGCCTTGGCCGCCAGGCTATGGGCCTCGTCGAACACGTAGATGGTCTCGTGTGGCGGCGGAAGGACACTCGCCCCATCCATGTCGATGGCCGACAGCACGAGGTCATGGTTGGCGATCACGAGGTCCGCCTCCTTGACCCGCTGCCGCGCGGCTTGGAACGGGCAGCGTGCGAACTCCGGGCACTTGGAACCAGCGCAGCCCTGGCGATCCGTGGTGACGCGATCCCACACCTCGTCGACCACGGGCAACGGCAGTTCGTCCCGATCCCCGCTCCATCGACCCGCGTCGAAGTAAGCCAGCAACTCCCTCATCACTGCCACCCGCCGGGGTGCGTCTTCGGCACCGCCGGGGCCGCGCTCGCCCGCAAGGTCGAGGCCTCCCTGCCCCGCCAGCTTGCCCTCCGCCTGCAGCTTGGCCGTGCAGGCGTAGCGGCGTCGGCCCTTCGCAACGGCGAAGGTGAAGGGGATCGGCACCAAGCGCTGCAGGCTGGGCGCGTCCTTCTCCGCATACTGGTGTTGCAGCGCCACCGTCGAACTGCTCACGACAAGCCGCTTTTGCCTGGACTTCGCCATCACGAGCGCCGGCACCAGGGCACCGAACGACTTGCCCGTGCCGGTACCGGCTTCGACGATCGCGAGGTGGTCGCCGTTGCCCGCCTGTTCGTCTTCTGCGCGGCAACGCGACAGCGTGTTGGCCACCGCCGCGATCATCTCCATCTGCGGCCGGCGCGACTTGAAGCCCGGAATGCCCTCTCGCAGCGCGTCGACGCACTGGCGGATCAGGTGCTTCTCTTCTTCGCGGACCATGCGGCCAGCCTACGGTTCAAGCCTCTGAGCTCAAGGGCCGCTCGCAAAGGCCAAGGGCCAGCCGATCGCGAGTCGCGGCTGATCCCGGTGGCCTCGCGTTGCCCCCGCTCATGGCCTCGTCGGGAACCTCTGCCGCGGGCGCTCGAGCCCCGCGGCTCACCATTGCTATCCGACTTCGGGGACGCGCTGCCCACGCGCCACGTCAGACCCTGCAAGGGCTGTCCTGGAACCTGCACGCGGCGGCAGCGCAGGCAAGGCCTGGTCGGTGCGCCACACCCATGCGTCGTCACCCGCGGCCTGGACCGCCTTCTCTTTGGCACTCTGCTCCTTCGGGTCAAGGAAGGCACTCACCACATGCAGCGGGAATGGCCCGCCTTCGGTGTCGAGCAGCAGTGCGTTCGGGAAACAGGCGCCACTCTTGGCGTCGAAGCGAAGCGGCTTCAAAAAGGCACGGCCCTGCCGCTGCAGTTCCTCGACCAGCGGCAGCTCATGGAGGCCTTCAAGCGGTATCCACTGATCCGAGACCAGGGTCATCGACAACGAGTCCACCTGGTAGAGGTGCTCACGCTTGGCGTAGATCAGCGCGGCCATCACGACCATCGGTTTGCGCTCCAGATCGGCGTCACGAGCCTGCAGGGTGGCCGCATAGGCGCGCTCGGCGCGCTCCCAGGCCTTGTTCTCCATGTACAGCGGCACGTCCGGCATGTGCTTGACCAACAGCTTGCGCCCGTAGGCGCTTTGCTCGGCGCCGTTGAATTGCCCGATGACGATCGCCATCTTGTAGGCCACTTCGTCGCCCGGCGAGAGAAGCATGGCCAGCTTTCGCCGCCGCCGCTCGCCGATCTCTTCCTTGTCGGCGACCCGGAACGGCTCGGGCACGTACAGGCGCTTGTCCAAGGTCTCGCCCTTGAGCGTCACGCCGGCTGCCGCAAGCTCGAGGTACTTCTTGATCACGCCCTGCGAGCGCCTTCCCTCCATCGCCGGATACCAGCGGTTAAGCCCGGCGCGGTGGTAGAGGAAGTGCAGTACCGCCCGCAGGCTCATCCGCTTGCGCGGTGCATTCACGGCGGGGGGCTCGCCGTTCGCCTCCCCTCGCGGCATTGCCTTGCCAGAGACCCTGGAGAACGGGAAGTCGGTCCGGATCTCCACGTGATCGGGGTTGTGCTCAACGATGGCCTCGCCGACGAGCTCGCCCAGGCCCGAGAGACCCGGTTCCGGCTCGAAGGACTGGCAGGTCGGATGGTGCATGTCCCCGGTGCCCGGCATGCGCTTGACGACGTACTCGCCATGCTTGGCGATGTACATCTCCACGCCACCGCGAACGCACATGCATCGCGGACGCTCCGAGCTCTCGTACACCCTCGACAACGCCTCCTGCAGGCCCGGGTCGGTCGCCAGCAGCGTGACGCCCCGGATGAAGTACTTCGCTGCGTCCATGGCAACCTCCTGGGCGTCTGCGGCCACGATGGGGCCTACACGATCTCGTGAGACACGAGGTCGAGCGGCATGGGCGGCAGCCTGAGCAGCCGTCGCACCTGGCGTGCCGACCGCAGCCCAAGCAGTTCCCGAAGCTGGGCCCTGTCCGCACCCTGTCGATCCAGCGAGAGTGCCACCTGCCTGCGGGCCTGCTGTGCCGTCATGCCAACCCATCCGGCGCGCGCGAACGCCAGCCGCAGCGTCGCTTGCAGATACTTGGAGGTGAGTCGCGAATCGGTCGGTGACCGGCGGGTGATCAGGAACGGCCTGCCCGCCTCGGTCAGGAACAGGCGGCTCTTCGGATCGAGCCCACGGAAACGCCCGGGTTCGCCGGTGCCCAACCGCCGACGCAGGCGCTCTTCCAGGTAGATGTCGATGCTGGCCACGGCTCGCGACGAGTTGAAGTACAGCGGTCGCGCGATGCCGCTGGCCGCCACCTCCCCACGCAGTGTCGAGACCCGTTGCACGTTGCCGTTCTCATCCAGGTAGTCGCCCACCTCCAGCAGCGCGAGTTCCATGGTCTTGAGGCCGGTGCACAGCAACGTGTAGATCAGCGCGATGTCCCGGTTGGCACTTCGGCAGCATGAGCGAAGGCGGCTCGCACCGGCAGCGACCTCATCCGCATCCAGCACGACCCGGCACGGCGGCGGCGGTGCGCCTACATCGTGTGCGCGCGCGGCGGCCATGATCGTCTCCCGCTCGCGGCGAATCGCGACCAGGCTGTCGAGCCAGTCCACCCGGATCGAGCCCAACGCGCCGGCCTGCTGAAGCCTGCGCAGCAGGCCTTTGATTCGACGCTCGACCGTCGAGCGCGCGACACCCAGGTCGGACGCCACCTCCTTGTAGCTCCGGCCGCCTTCGACCACGCTGACGAGCAGGCTCAAAGAATCTAAAGGTAGGCGCCCCATGGACTGATCTCGACCTGTGGGTTGAACGTCAGGCAACGCCGTCGATGGGCGAACTGCCGTGGCGCCAATCGTCCCGAAGATGGCGACCGCCTTCAACCGGAAAGGCGGCTCGAAGTCCCCCCGGATTTCGGGCGCCGCGCGGGCCAAAGTGACAGATCCGCCGCTGCAGCTGCGGGCGGACGAGTGACGGATGGGCATGCGCCGTGCGATGCCCCTTTTCGACCGCGCATCGTTGATTCATACTGACCATGCGATGGGCATCTCTGCCTTTGCCGCTGTCATCAGCGTTCCGGCCTGGCCGGCGTTTGCGGTCGTGACCCGCACTTCAATCTGCCTGCGCCCGCAGGCCACCCTCATCCTTCGCCGGAATCTGCCGGCTCAGCTGACAACCCAGCGCGTGCCGCCCAGCGGTGGCGGCATCGACGGGTCGTAGGCAACTCCCTGCGGGGCCTCCCCGCACATCCCCAACCCGAGCTCGGGCGACACCCCGAGTCGGGTTCGCTCGTGCTCATGCGCTTGAAAGGAAAGCGACATGACCCACGATTCCCTCTCCTTCACTCTGGCGCCCTGCCAGGCCAACGACAGCGACGCGCGCATCACGGCGAGCATCGTGCCCGTCGAGCAGCGCATGGACTTCCTTCCGAAGCACTTCGGTGCGCGAGCGATGATGAAGTTCGAGATGTCCGTGTACGACTGCATGGGCAACCTCTGCCCGTCCTATCGCGGCGGCTACTGGAACTACGTCGAGCTCTCCACCGGCGGTGCGTTCATGTACCCGGCTGGCGTCGACGCGTTCGAGTTCACGGTCGAAGGCAACGGCTTCCACGGCACCGTCTCCGCCGAGGTGGCAGGAATCATTGCTACCACGTTCGCGCTGAACGGCATGCTCTGGCAAGGCTGGGACAGCCTGAACGCGAAGTACGAGCTGCTGCTGGAGTTCATCGGCGGACACCCGGATGCGATGACCATCCGGCGTGCCCTGGACTAGGGGCCCGCCATGCTCACCCATCGTTGCAACAGGTTCGTCGTCCTTCTGACGGGCATGCGCCACTACACCACCGAACAGCTCCTGGCGGTGATGCACGAGCGGCGCTACCCGCCGTTGTTGCGGGTGGCCGCGCTGCGGTGGCTCATCCATTGGGCTCCGTTGGACATCACCAAGGGCGCCCCTTATCTGCAGCGGCGGCGCTACGTGCGCCAGCACTACCACGTGTAGCCGCACCAACCTCAATCCGAATGCCACGGCCTCCAAGCCGTGGCCTTCCGCTCCTTCAAGGAGTCAGACCGTGTACATCCGAACCCCACGGATCGGTGCCGTTTGCTCGGCCGATCCAAACGACATCCAAGCCCTCGCGGGTGACTTCGCCTACGAGCTGCGCCAGTTCATCAAGACCGACCGCGATGGTGTGCGACGCCGCGCCTCATTGGCGGCGATCGACGCTTTCGACAAGGCCGGCGACGATCCGGAGGCCCTTCAGGCCTTCGTTGACGGTGTGGGGCTTGAGGCCATCCAGGCGTATTGCCTGCCGTTCATGAGCTTCTCGCTCGCGCCCTCCGGTGACTATGGCTTCTGGCCAGACCTGGAGGGGCTCAGGTGCGCAGCCCGATCAAAGCAAGGTGTCATCCAGGTGAGCACCGGCGACCCCTGGCCACCGCTGCGGTCAGGATCGGGCCGTGACATCCAGTTCGTCATGGAGGTCAACGACCATGGCAACGTGACGCTCTTCAACCGGCGTAGGCAGGAAATCTGGAGCTGCGTGTAGGAGCGTGAAGACGCGCTGCTCCCATGTTGTTCCCTGCTCCCTGCGAGATCCCCGCGGCCCTCGCAGGAACTTCACTGGACCCGGCCTTCAAGCGCCCGCGATCGTCACCACATCGCCAGCCAGTTCCCGGCGTCACGCGGAAATGCGCACGGCGCCACACTGCTTCCCTTCCAAGAATCTTGCTGTGAACGCGATCCAGCGACCGTCGGCCATCACAGATGGGAAGGCTGTCGCTCGTTCGGTTGCCACAGCCTTCGTGCCGTTGCAGAGGTATCCGGGTTGATGCAGTGTCATCAGGCAAGCTCAGGCAACCCAGGACTGCGCAACGTAACATCAATGACGCTGTGTCCAGGCAGACCTGCCTTCCTGCGCAGTAGTTCAGCCATCAACACGGCGGCCGCATAGCATCCCACGAAGGGCGCGCCGACCGCACGCGTCGCCAGCGTGGTCACACCGCACGGCTCCTTCCCGGCCACCAGCAGCGCTTGGTAGGCTGGTGCCAGTGATACTGCCGCCGCCTGCTCCCCTGTCGCCCAAATTCTTTCGGCTGTGGAAGTGCCCGGGAAGGCCCTCACCCGCAGCGAACGGAAGTCCTTGTAGCCCGACCCCAGGCCCGCATCGAGCACGAGCGAGAAGCCCGCACCTTCGCAAGCGCGCCTAGCAGCCGGATTGTCGACGCCAAACAGCGCCGTCATTGGTTCGCCCGCCGCTACACGTGTGGCGGCGTCAAAGCGCCGCTCGACCAGTCGGGTTTCGAAGCCTCGGCGCTCCATCCACTCCGCGACGATCCGAGTCTTCTTACGCTTGACGTCCGCCGTCGCTGACAGCACCGAGGTCGTGATGGTAGATGCCGTCACGGTGTCGACGTCCTGCAGGACGAGGGGGCCGCGTATGACATCCGCCATCATGGCGAGCGTCCAGCAGTACGCTTGCCCGAGGTGGCCCAAACCGACAAGCCACAGGCCGCCGTCCAGTCCGAGGGTCGCGCTCGGCGGCGGCTGGACTGCCCCTGTGGTCATCGACCATAGCGAAAACGACACCGGGCGGCGGCCGGCATACGGGTTGTCGCGGCGCAGGATTGAGAACGCCTCGCTCACCGCTAAGGCGCCTGCGGCTACGCACGCCGGGGCGAACATTGCCACGTCGGCCGGGACCGAGCCTGCGCCCTTGGAGCAGATGCCGAATGCCCAACCCGATGCCCAAGGTGCCAGCGCGCTGCCCGCTACTGTGTGTCCGCTGTCCCCGACGCGAATTTCAGGCCAGGCGTCGGTAGGCGCGCAGGCCAGGCTTACGCCGACCCACGATGCGAAGTCCGACAACGGCACGCCCTCGAAGCCGGGCGCCGTCAGCACAAGGTCCGCCGGCGCGGTGATGTGGACGTTGCCCTGAAAGCTACGCGCGGCAGTGTTGATAACGGTCAGCGAGATGACCTGTTCCGCGTTCGACGTGGCCACGCTGTCGGCAAGCACTAGCCGCACGCCATAGCCGGCGAAGGTCGCAATCGCCTCCTCCATCGTGGCGCACTCTCCGCTGTCGACCAGGAGTTTCATCAGGCGGTGAAACGAATCTGCGTGCATGTGTCGTCTCTCAGATCAGGCGGATGAGTTCCTGGGCGTCACGCTTGAAGTAGCTCGCCCATTGCTTTTTGCCTAGGTAAACGTTCACGCTGACATCATTCGGTACCACCCGGCCGCGCGCAAACCGCGGCACGACCAGCGCGAAGTGGCCGGCCTGCGAAATCATCGGGTTCGCTTGGTCGGAACGGCTCTGCGTAGGGCCGCCGGGGTGGGTGTGCATGTCCGCGACCACAGCCAGGCCCTTCTCGGCGCAAATTGCCCACAGTCTCGAGAACGCGGCCGTTTCCAGGCGGACGTAGCCGGCGGTCAGCGCGTCGGCATCGAGCTCGTCATAGGGCACCCAGGTCTGGACACGACGTACGGCCCCTTCCATCGTGCCAAGCAAGAATGCCCCCGACTCGCGCCGGCCGAAGCCGCGCTTGCACAGGTCTTCGATAAGCGCCTTCCAGACCGCCGTCGGCACCTCAAGCGGACTGCAGTTCATGGCTTTGCAACACCTCGTGAAGGGCTTCGATGTAGTGCAGGAGGCCGCGCGAGGCGTTCCAGATCAGGTGCGGAAGCTCCGCATACCAGTTCGCGTGACCCTCGATGGAAACGCGATCGCATGGGATGTAGAGCGCCGTCCCGGCCTGCCAGTTCGGGTTGAAGACCTGCGATACGCGGCCGCCCCGTGGCCACAGGTGCGCCGGCAACTGTTGCTGCTTGTCGTAGTCCCACGGCGTGCCCTGGGGCGGGCGCGCCGGGTAGCCGGTGCAGTCGAAGCGGATGCAGGTCGGGCGGTGTTGCCTATCGAACACCTTGATGAATGTGTACGGCCAACTGATGGCCACCAGTTCCCAGCGGCCGCGGGCTACTCCCGCCTTGAATCGGCCGCTGGCCAGGTGGCCCTCGAGGGCCTGAAGTTCCTGGTTCATCTTGCCTACCCTTAGCCGTTGACGCGAGGCGCCGGCACGAAGTCGAAGCACACCTGGTGCTGGGGCGCCTTGACCAGGCTACCGAGGTGCACGTCGGCGTCGGGGCGGGTCTCCGTGCCAGTGATCTGAAGCATCAGCTCCGCAGCGTCCGACGGAGAGATATTGAATGCGTGCGCCGCCCAGCGTTTCACACGAGCAATGGTGGCGTTGGGGCGGAAGGTGTGGTGCTGCTCCGGGCGGCCAGCGTAGCGCACCGTCACCGTAATTGCCTTCAGGCGGTGCAGGTGCAGGCGCAGGCCGTCGACGATGGCTTCCAACTCCTCGACGGCGTTCTCGTTGTCGTCGTCTTCGATGAAGAGGAAGATGGTTTCGCCGGGGTGGTGGCCGCCGACGCGCTGCAGGCAAGCCTGGCGGAGGTCGTGCTTCGTGGCACCGTCATGGAGTTCGAGCACCTCGATGTCGTTGAGCAGTTCGGACTGCAGGAAGATTTGGCAGGTCATGTCGGTCTTTCAGCGGGCCGTGCAATTTGTGGCCCTCGCCTACTCAATCGACGCGACTCCGCAGAACCGGGACCGGTTGCGTGCGACGGATGCTCAAGACGTCGGTAGCGACGGACAGACGTATGAGTACGCGCATCGTGCGCAGGGGTAGTCGCTGGTTGCCAGCGAGAACTTGCCGGCCGCCAGCCCGGTCGCCAGCGTCGAGATGACCGATCTGTTCTCAACGTACGCCGGTCCGACATCACGTGAAGTGCCGTGGGTCAGGTCAAAGAGAGTCGCAGTGCTGATGCGGGTAGCCGTTGTCGTCGTGAGTTCCATCAGCTGGCCGAGAATCTTGTCTTGACGGTCTCTGACCCAGCCCGGCTTCGGGTAGAAGTCGACGCAGTGAAGACGCAGGCCGCCGACATCACGAACGGCCAGGCCCCATGCGCTGCCCCCAGGTTTCGTAGCACTTCGATCTAGAGCCCAGGGGTTTGCATCG